>Ga0181419_1000516_pt1 | contig 13449 bp, 20 predicted proteins | sample 42SPOviralmetaG_FD_130144 | JGI IMG/M metagenome (GOLD analysis project Ga0181419, IMG submission 130144) | Marine viral communities from the oligotrophic San Pedro Time Series (SPOT) site, San Pedro Channel, CA, USA - 42 SPOT_SRF_2013-04-24 | ecosystem: Environmental > Aquatic > Marine > Strait...
GTCGCCCGGAGTAGTTGAAGCAGATACTGTAGAAATAATAACAACTTCTACCTTAACGCCTGTGGCTGGGGCAGTGCTGAAAGTAAGTGTAGTTCCGCTAAAGCTAAAAGTATCTTTATGCTGATATACACCATCAAAATAAACTTGAATAGAGTTTTCAGAAGCAGGTGTAACAGACATGGTGAGCGTTGTGTCGCTTCCGTCGCCTGTCATTGTGTTTAGCGTAAACTGAGCTTCGCCGCCTCCAATGTCTCCCCACGAATCTGTATACCCTTCAAACTTTCCGGTTGTGCTGTTGTACCTAAACTGGCCTGCTGCGGCTGTGGGACGCTCTCCCGTAGTGCCGACGGGTACTCTTAAATCTCCGGCAACAGAAAGGCTGACTATGTTGCTAATGCCTTCTTCTACGTTAGTACCATCACAGAACACGACCATGTTCTTGCCAACAGGTACTGCTATACCCGTACCGCTAGCGGTCTTGACTGTGATTGTCCGCGCTGTACCGTTCTCAACAATATAGATCTTTGAAGCCGCAGGGCACACAACCGTTCCCGCACCTGATAGCGCCGTACCTGTATCGGTAAGCGTTAGTATTGCTGCACGCGACTCGGACGTAGTGCCGTCTGCGCTGGTTAGCGTGTGCGAATTACCAGTCCATGTGTTAATAACTTTACGGCCTGCAACGGCTTCTTCAACCATCGAAGTAATGTTGTTGTTAACCACATCACCCCATGTACCACTTAGCTCCCCTTGGACTGGTAAGGCGAGCTTCAGAATTGTCGTGTATTGAGTTGTCATCTAAAACCTCATGCGGCTATTTCTTGCCAATTTGGACTTTGTGTATTTGTAATTCCTTGCCAGTCTGGGGTCTGGTTTGTGTCTACTTCTCCCCAAACATTTACCGTACCTACGGCACTTATTGCAACTAAACCTGTGGCGAGTATATCTACGTTGCCCGATACTACAACATTACCAATACCGCCGGTAGCGGATACTCCTGTAACTGGTGCATAATTGACTGTGCGAGTAGAAGCAGTACCAAGGGCAGAGGTGCCGACGAGTCCAAAAACAGCAACCGCCCCGTCTACGCTTACTGCCACCGTGCCAACAGTGCCTGATAACGCCAAACCTGATGGATGCACATTTGCTGTGCCATTAGATGTGACAGTACCTAAAACACCAGTGCTAGAAACTCCCGCAAAGTCGGTGCCCCAAGAGCCTTGGCCCCAAGCAGTAGACCCCCACCCCGCATATTCAAGATTTACAACAGCATCGGCTGCTGGCGTCACAGAACCAACAGATGCGGTTGCTGACGCGCCGTCTACCGATACAATAGTTACATCGGTGCCCCAAGAGCCTTGGCCCCAAGCAGTAGACCCCCATCCTACGTATTCGACAGAGGAGGCCATCTAACTAGGCTATACGAATAATAGCGTTGGTGGCGTCTGCGGTGGGGAATTGAATTTGAAAATCCCCCGCAGTAGATGTTTTATCTGCACCGAAATCAAGCACCGCGACAGCGGGATTACCCCCACCAGACTTATAGATCAGTGCCCCACGCGCCGTAATAGTAGCTGTAGTCCATGTGGTATCAGCGAAATCCAAGAATGCGGTGGTGCCAGTCGTTGTAGGAGCGACAACCGTTAACGTGTTACCGCCAGCGGAGTAGCCCGTACCGGACACTTCATTGGTGGTGGAGTACGCGGTAGTGGTCGCATTCAACGTCGCTGACGACGTGAACAGCGCGATCTTAAATGTTTGCCCCGTGTCACTACTAAAGTCCATCTCACCATCAAGGAGAGCTTTCTTAAAGGAAGTGCACATACTTTGTGTTATAGCCATTGTTTTTCCTAACTAACTGGAACGCGAAATTGACCTGAACGGTAAGTGTCTTCTCGCAACTTACCATCGCCCAGAACCTTGAGAAGCCCAAGAGCCTGTACGTACATCTTATCGTACAAGGCAACTAAATCAGGCTCACCCTTCATAAACCGTAGAGCTTCAACTAACGCCCCATTTAGTAGGGCGGAATCAAATTCATCCCCAAGCCACGTAGTACCTGCTGTGACAATAGACTGCGGATAGTACCCGTAATGCAGTTCCACCGTGTAGCCGCTATCAGGAGTAGGCCCGAGAATAATAGTGTCGTCGTCAAAGTAGCCGTAGTGCTTGGGTAACGCCGTATGCGTAGGGTTAGGGTACGCCTCACGCATAAAGTTAACGTCTTTGTTCAGTAAAAACGAGTAGTTACCGCTACTGTCTACAACAGCAAGGCTGTAGGAATACAAGAAATCAGGGGGCGCTGTTAGATATTTAACACCAGAGGTCAAAGTGCCAGTGACATTCTTACGTAGTGCAGGTATTTGCACAGCGTTGTATATTTTCTGCTCTGCCTGTTCTGTGAACATAGCAAGCTGGTCATCCGTAAAAGAAGTTTCACAGATGTCCTGAATGTTTGCTTTTAGCTCGGTGTAGTTCATATCTTACGCCATAGGGCCACGGGCCATCGTACCTTTCGTTGCAGCGCCTACACCGCGTACCTTAACGCCGGTGGTTTTGACACCGGACATGTCAGGCTTAGGGGCGTCTTTCACTTCTACTGGCGTAGGCCATCCTACGGCTTTAACTACTTTTGGTGCTTTCATATCACGGCTCTAAGTTGTTACTGTTACTGTACCTAGCTGACTCGTTCCGACCAAGTCATTAGGTGTTAGGTTAAACGGGTCAAGCCCCATACCTACAGGGTTCCACCCCCATTGTATATCTCTGTTCTGCACATACCCAGCAAAATCGGGGCGTGGGTCTCGTATAGCTTGCGGATCATCTACTGGAGTCTCCCCCAACTTTAGCTGTGGTTGATCTGGGTTCCAGCACTCTGGGCAAGCCTTTATGTTTGTGTCTATACCTTTACGAACTAACTTCTTTAGCTCCCGTAACTTATAACGAAACCCACAAACATCGCACTCCGCGATAGCTTTTTTGGACGACGCAAAGCGATTCGACATTACTAGGCTCTACCAATACGGGGTACAAAACGTGCAGATGTCTTCTCTCTATCTTCTCCCGCCGCCAGCGCAAACTGCTCTTCGTACGCTTGCTTTAGCATAGCCACACGATCCACCAATTCTGGATCTTTCATAGCGATATAGTAAGCAAGTCCCGCTACCAAGCAAGGGAAGAACCTAAAGTTCATGTCGGCAGTCTCTACACCGCCCCCTGCGTCCTCTATACGGCGCATACGCCAATAGTAGAATACGTAGTCGTTGTTGTCTGGAACGGGCCATACGTTGATTTTGGGGGCGTCTCGCAGACGTTCTACGAACACTTGGATCGGCCTGCCTTGGGTTAACTTGTTAGGTATAGAAGCATACGTGCTAACACTGATGCGGCTTATAGTTAAATCTGACTGCGTGGTGGCGTTACCACTTCCCGTACGGATTTGCTGCTCCAGCAAGTCTATAGTGTCGGCGGGTAGCGTGTACTCAGAAGTGCCTTGCGTAAGATTTAACGTACCTTCGTCAATCGTCCACATGTTAATGCCACGGTTCTGCCACTCAATGGTCATCAAGTTCATAGAGCGTCTGGCAGTACGTAGGTCATACCCAGAACGCATTTCACGGCCCGCACGCTCCCACGCCTCTTCAGCGATCTCCGTGAAATCCATGTTAAATGCTGTTGTTCCAGATGTAGCCATTGTCTGTTCCTATACGTACAGGGTCTTTTTACGCCTGTTGTTCATTACTGCACCGCAACCTCTATGGTTTGCGCGTATCTGACCACCGGCCTTTGCCATTCTAACCTTGGCTTTAGGAGTGTTAGACACCACCTGCTGCCCTCCAGCACCGGCCTTTTTCTTCTTACGTGCTGTAGTAGCCCGTTCAGACTGACTCAGTGACTGCGCCTTAGCTTTGGGTAAGCAACGATCTGGGTTCTTTTTGTTTTTAGACGTGCCGCATTCACCTTTGATCTTGCCATCGGTGCCAATACGAACCCACTGCTGGTCACGCCATTTCTTCAAATCACCCATTACTTACTCTTCTTCTTGCTGCCCTTTGCGTAGTTAGGGTCTTTGCAATACTTAGAAGCTGCCATGTTCGCATAAGCAGACGGGTACGTGTCGAAGGTACGTTTGGCCCAAGCCTTCCCCTTCGCACATATCTTCCCGCCTGACTTATAATAGCGTCTCATCGAATCTTCGCTGGACGTACGCCCTTGCGGGCTATGCCAGCGCCTCTTACTTTGCCGCCTTTCTTAAAATCTCTTGTCTTGGCACTACCCTTGCCATTTTTTCGTTTGTACGTTTTTCTTTCTATCTCAACAGTTCCCGGTTCGTCCCCAGCTACAAACTTAGCTGGCTCAACTACATAACCTCTAGTGGCGCTTCCGGGGCCGATAGTATCAGGCTCTCTGTTTCGTTCGCTTGTTAGTTTTCTTCTTGGCCCACGCTTGGTTTTAGATACTTTCTTCTCTCGTTTTGGTTTACGAGAATCCGCACTGTACCTAGATACTTCTTCCCCAATTAAATACTCATCGCGCATATCTAACTCCTAACGCATCTTCGCTGGACGTACGCCTTTACGAGCGATACCGGCACCGCGAACTTTACCACCAGCTTTGTAGCCCTTGGTCTTCATAGCACCGCCTTTGGCGTAACCTTTAGACTTCATCGCACCGCCAGCTTTCTTCTTGACTACGCCTCTGCCCATCAAGATGTCTTTCTGTGTGACCTTACCGTCCTTATTTAAGTCAGGAAACGGTGTCTTACCTCCAGCTTTATAGCCCTTGGCTTTCATCTTGGACTTCATCATGCCGCCACCCATAGCTTTTTTAACGGGCTTCTTAGCTTTCTTTGCATCGAACGCCGCTGAAAGTTTCTTAGCGGCTTCTGAATCGGCTTTAGACGTAGGTCGTCTGTCGTTCTTATCTATGAAGTTAAGATAGTCACGTAACGACAGACCAGTTTTCTTTAGCTGCTCTCGCGTAACATTGGCTTTCTTTTCATCACCAGAACCCACGTTACGCCGTACTCCGGGCTTCTTATCCTTGCCTGTTACGTTAGCGAGTCCCGAAGCAGGGGGCTTCTGGTTGTCTGTAACATTTGTAGGAGTTCTACTCGGTGCCGCTACACTAGAAGTTGTAGGTGCTTTTTGTGGCCTTGTGGGACGCTTTGCTTTCGGGTCAGCAGCATTAGCCAAGCTGGTAGCAGAAGGGCGCTTAGGCATTGGGTTGTCTTTCTTGACCATAGCCATATTAGCTTCGCGTTCTTTCTTCAGTCGCTGTTGCCGCGACTCTTCTCTATTTTTAGCGCCACCCACAGCCGTTGTACTGGCTGTACGGCCCCTACGCGCTTTAGATTCACTACGCATCTGTGCGCCTTTCGCACGCTCATTCGCTTCTTCAGCTTTCTTCTGGGTCATTGTCATAGGCTTATCGTCGTCTTTCTTTTTACGACTAAACAAACCACCCAAAAACATCTTCTTCGGCTTCATAACTTACTCCGCGTACAAATTATCAAATACTTGATTCACATCCAGCGTGTAGTCCAAATCGGACTTACTGTAGTGGACATGTTGAGAGGGGCGAAAATCTGGTGCCCCCTCTCCCGTTTCAAACCAAGCGGGATGTGTCACCCGCACCCTATTGTTTGGTAGAGCTACAATGTTACCCGTATATGGGCCAGCATCCAGCAGCTCCATCACATGACTCTGCTTATGTTGTGCAGGGTCATCAGCAATCTCGTTGTTCGTATAGTCCACTGTGAACATATACTTGGCGGGGTACATCTCCCCGTCTATCTTAGCCATCCAAGGGCACGGTGTGGCTCTGTCGAGCGTATACACCGCATGATCCCTAGACGAACAGTCCCAAGGCTGTGCAGCCCATACAGGCATTGGTTCGGGCCATTCCTCGAACGGAGTATCCCCCACCAACGCTGTAATCGGCATACGTGCCCACATAGCGCCTCCATGTACGTTAGGCTCGTCGTCCTCGTCGTACGTCTCAGCTCCAGTAAATATCACTTGGAAACTGAGGCATCTGGTCGGCATTGTCGTAACGGCGATAGCCATAGCGTGAATAAACTCGCCGTGGTACTTCTCGTGGTTATGGGTGTATTCCTTTCTCACCCAGCACTTGAAGTACGGAATGTTGCTTTGTAGGTATGCCACTTAGCAATTCCACTTCCGTAAGCTCTTGTTTATACGGCTATTCGGATCATTTGCCGTCTTAGAGCTAGTGTTACGTTTTTTCATGCCTTTCATGCGTGCACAGAACGACTTACGTCGTTTAGCGGCCTTAGAACCTTTCTTGAGCTTGCTAGGCTTAGTCGTTACGGCAGTCTTCAGCTTACTTCCGGGGTTCTCCCTGTTGTAACTGTCCACGCCTTTCTGATTAAGTCCACCAGACTCGCTCTTACCTTCTTTGCGCGTCCAAGCAGCGGTACTACCACCACTCTTAAAAGACGCACATGAAGACTTCTTGTAGTAACTACGCATGTTAGCTGTAGAACACCGTCACTGCGGTCAGATTGGTAAACGCACTGACGTACACATCGCTCTCAAAACGAATACCGTAGTCTGGAATGTTTACCGAGTGGGTAGCCCCAGTGCTGAAGTCTAAGTCCAGCAAAGTAGAGCCACCGTTACCGTCAGTAATAGTAAGTCTAGGAGACCCTGAACCAGCCGTTAACACCTGTACCTGACGTACTCGTGCTGGGCCAACCGCTAAGGAGCCTGTGCCTGCAATGCGTTTAGTCTGAATATCAGAACTAGGCATAAACGCCTCCTATTAGCTAAGAGCCGCGCCTACAGCAGTTACCCAAGCAGCGCCAGTGCTGATTACGATGCAGTATTCATCGTTGCCAGAACCGTTGTCAGAAACCATATATACAGTTCCTACGGCGACATCGCCAAATGCAGGTAAGTTTGCGGTAGTTACAACTGGGATTTGAAAGCCACTGTCCGAGCGGACGGGGCCAGAAAATGTGGTTTTAGCCATCGTTTTTCTCACATGTGAGTTTAAGCGAATCTGTCTACATGTCGTCAGTCGGGCCTGTCAGATTCGCCGGATTGTTTCCCGATATGGCTGAAAGTATACCCTACTTTTCATCAAGTCAATAAAAAGGGGAGCCGAAGCTCCCCCCTTATCAAGCACCGTAGCTTATGCGCCGGGTGAACCAAAAATCCCGAGGGGATCAGATACACCAAACGAGTAACGCTCACGAGCCTTGTAGCGGCTGTTGCCCGTATCAAAGTCTGCATCCATAGATGTAGCCATTGGAGTACGAACAAAGTGCTTCAGGCCATTAGGCACGTCAGTGGTCAAGAACCAAGCATCTGTATCAGTCAGATAATGGTTGACCGTGTAGCCTTCTGGGATTGAGCCGTTGTTACGGATCGCGTTCAGATCGTTGTCAGCCGTGCCAACTCGACCCTCGGTATCCAACAAGCGAGTTGCAACGAATTGCAGCGCAGGTGGGATAACCAATTTGCGAGGCTTGGCAGCGATCAACAGACCACGCTCATCAGTCCAACCAGCAAGCTGGATAACGGCGGCTTCTAAAGAAGTCTCGTTAAGGTCAGCAGCAACAGCAGGACGGTTTGAGTTAGTTCCGCCAGAAACTAGCGGGTGGTCAGTTGCACACAACACTTTGCCGTCACCGTAGGTTGGGTTACCTGCACCCGTGAACGCGCTGTTCAGGATGGAGGCAGCTTTAACCTGCTTGGTGTAAGCCATAGCGCGAGCAAGAGCTTTCGTATAACGAGATGACAGTGAGTCATACAAGTTATCTTCAATCGCTTCCTCGGTAACACTAAAGCCCATAGCAATGGTTTCGTGCGTGTAACGAGCGGTAAACGCTTCTTGTGCGTTGTCGTAATCAATGGCAGAGCCTTCGTCTTTGACGGGGGCTGCACCAAAACCAGACAACTTAACTTCTTCCTCAAAGGAACGATCAGAGCTTTCAGATTCAAAAATCTCTTTATGCTCTTCGCCGTACTTCGCATATTCCATACCGAAAAGTGCGTTAAGTCCGGGCAATAGCTCCTTGAGGAGTTGGGCGCGTGAAATAGCCATTATTCAGCTCCTTACTTATAGACCAACAGCATTTGTCATGCTGCTATAGCCGGGATTGAATTTAACCAACACGTCTGGGAACGCATCACCAATAGGTGATACAGCAGCCACGATACGGAAGGCAGCGGTGGTTGTCTTCGTAGTTGCATCCAATGCACTCGTAGAGTTACCCGTCGTGGTAGAACCAGTAGAGGTAGACTGGGCAGCAGCGAAGAACGTGTTAGCACCAATGTCAGACTGGTCAGCAGCGCCATCCAGTTGAGCTTGGAACAATACGTTTGGATCATCTACAACATACGCCTCAACAACACCAGTGGTGCCGCTTGGGTAGTATTGACCGTAGATTTGTTGCCCTTGAGCATTGATATATGAACAACCAACAAACACGCCCAAAGAACCAGTCAAAGTGGTTCCAGCAGGAAGTGCGTTAGTGCCGCCATCGGCACCCGTAGCTGTTGACAACGCAATGTACCCGTCAGCACCGATATGGACTACTTGTCCATAAAAGATGTTGGTACCTTCCCCAGCGGGGTCGATGAGGTACGAAGAAGTCGCGCCAGCATACGGTAGTCCGTCAGCGCGTTTTACAGGCTTTAGCCCGTAAGGTGCAGCAGTTGTAGCCATGTTAATGGACTCCTAATTTAAGATTAACCGCCTTTACCAAACGATACGGTGGTTTTCCGCTCGTTGAATATAGGCATACGTGGATCATTCTCACGCATCAGGTTGTTGTCTACAGAACTCATTTGCGATTTTGTCTGATTATTGTAGTAATCAGTACGTTCTTGAACTAGCTCTGCTGGAGCTTTGCACAACATCAGACCACCAATCACCACGTTATCTGCGAAGCGTTCATTCTCCACAGTCACCATAGTAATCTCAGGATGATCTTCAGCCCGTACAGGCTCCCAACCCTCGCGCAATTTCGAGGATACGTTGGTGGCATCCACTTGACCTTGCGTAGCTACACGAACCCAGTGAAATTCGTAGCCGTCTTGTGGCGTAGGTGAGGGTAATACCTCTGGGCGCTGCCACGATCTGGTACGAGTCTTTGTTTCACGAGTCTCGCTGTCACGCTTGATTCTGTTTTCAGCCATTATCCGTTCCTCATTTCTAATGCAACCTGTCTGGCGTATTCTTCCAGTGGTACTCCGAGTCTCTTAGCAAGTGCGACCTGTGTCTGCGATAGTGTCACCTTTTTAGGTGCTGTGCTCCGCGTAGCGGGTGCAACCACATTTGGCCGTTGCTTTCGTTCCTCTCGTGCCTCTGAAGGGACTTCTCCGAAATAATCGGGGAATACCTCTCGCATACGAGCGTCAATGCGCTCGTAGTATTCGTCACTCTGGGGACTAACCCCATCTCTAACTAACTTATGATGTACCCCGTATGCAAGGCTTTGCATTTCAGGGTCTTCATCAAACCAAGGATTAGCTGATCGCCATTCCTCGGCTTTTGTATCGCGGACGTACTCCTGTACAGCCGGTGTTTCAGTGTCTTGTACAGCAGTTTCTTCATCCTGTAAAGACGGTATCTGGAAGTTATCCAGCTTATCTGACTTTAGCTTCGCTGTAGTTAGCTTCTCTTGTGCTTCCAGTAACGCATCAGCGTTGCCTTCGTCGTATGCTACCTTATAAGAGCGTTTGGCGCTTTCCATTTCAATAGCAGCATTACGCTTGGCTTGCTCAAGAAGGGCTTCCTGATTCTTGTTGACGTTGCCTTTCAGCGTCTTGTTCTCGTCAACAAGCCTCTGGGCAAGAGATTCTAGCTCTTGTCGCTCTCGAAGCGCAGATTCTTTGGCTCGACGTTCGTCGTGGTAGCCTTTGCTGAAGTGCTTGATTCGGTTTCGGACTTTCTCGGAGTACCCTTCAAGCTCATCATCAGTAACGTCAGCCGGTGGTTCAGATGGCTTGCGGTTACGATCAGCCTTTGGCGTATCATCCACAACCTCAATGTCCAACTCATCCGGTTCTGACTTAGCTTCGACTTCAGGTTCAGCAGGAGTATCTGCATACTCGTCTGCACTCTTCCTACCAGAGAGATCAATTTCGACTTCACCAGAACCCTCCACCTCTATAGAGGTATCTTTCTCTTCGTCAGGAAAACTGTATTCAACTTTTTGGAACGGCATTTTTCTTCCTTACGCTCGTGATACGCCACTAGGGTCAGCTACAACAGCTTCAATAGAGTCGTCGTTCATCAAACGATACTCTAACCCGTTAACCTTAAATCGTGTGCCTGAATTAGCACGGAACATCACATAGTCACCTTGTTTACACCAAGGGCCAGTAGTGAACCTTTCGGGGTCGTTATAGGCTTGTTCGCCCATATCCACCACAAGGCCAATAATTGACATGATGTGTTCCTGATTCTTGATCGTGTCCGTCTTGAGCAGGTTAGTGCCGTCAAAGGTTTCTTCGATCTGTGGTAGCGCAACTAATACCCGATAGCCCACAGGCGTAGGTAATTGTGCTTCCAGCTCTTCCGTAGCTTCAACTGTGTCAACAGCTTCACTCATCGTCGTACTCCAAATTGCGCGAGAGGTCTTCTACATAGCCCAAGCAGGTTTCGAGACCTCGAATCAAACCTGTGGTTTCCTTGTACATGGAGAAGTCTTTAGCTCCTCCACCACTGAGAAATTGTAGTGCGGAGTCCTTATCGGACTCGATTCGTTCCTTTAGCACGTCTAAGACGGTTGTAGCCATTATTGGCCTCTATTGTTGTTGGAATCCTTCATTGTCTTGAGTAGATCAAGATCTAACTTCGTATTGTCTTTCCTACGGTCTGCGGCAAGTTTTGCGCCCGCTTTCTGCGCGTCGATCTGCAACTCTTGCTGCTTCAGGGCCAGTTCAGCCTGATCTATCTGAGCATCTTGCATCTGGTCACGAGCCTTTAGCTCTAGCTCTGCCTGCTTCATCTGCGCGTCTAGCTGGTCTTTAGCCGCTTTACGCTGCACTTCTTGCTGCTTGATCTGTAGTTCTGCTTGCTGCATCTGTACCACAGGGTCTTGAGCCTTCTGCTGCGCTTGTTGCTGCGCTGCTTGCTGCTGGTGCTGCTGTGTAAGTTGTTTACCTGCATCAGCGACCAGACGAGCCAGATTGACCTCGACCTGCTCAGGTAGCTCTTCACCCGGAGGTGGTAGCGGTGCGCCCAGCTTCTCTTCCATCTGCTTGCGATAGTTGAAGCCAAGGTGTTCTGCAATGTGCGCCTGTAACGCTGCCATAATCGGCTTCGCTTGAGGGTTTTGCCCGATCATCTGCATGATCTGTGGGTCTTGCATAAACGCTTGGTGCGTTGCGATATGCGCTTCATGGTCTTGGTAGATAAATGCCTTCATAGGCTTACCAACCAAGGCGTCCATGTTCTCGCTGACTGGATCAGTCGGTTTCGCGTCGTCCTCTGTTGGGACAAGTTTGTCGGCGTTCTTAACGCCTAATACTTCGATCATCTGCCTGTGTAACTGTGGCAGGTCGTAGATCTGTGGTGCTGACTGCGACATCTGCAATACCGCTTGGTACTGCACAACGCGCTGGGCCATTGTAGAACTGTTCGGATCACTGACTGGAATGACATCAACTGCCATATAGTCTGCCACGCGAGCGGTTACTTCACCCCGCATCGGCTCATAGGCATATTCTGCTGGCGCATGTTCCGACATGATCGCCTTGAGCAGCTTAAATTCCTGCTTCATGGCGTAGTGGACACGAGCCTGTACCGCAGCCATAGGCTTGAGCGTACGCTCCAACAAGGCGAGCGTAGTACCCACAGGGGCGTTAGCTGACATGTCCGAGATGTTCATGTCACTGATAGCGCCCAGACGACGACCTTCATTTGTGATCTGATTCAGCAGGGCCAACAGTGTCTGACTCGGCTCCTTGTATGGGAGCGGCATGATGTTGTCGCGGATGCTACCTGACGGTACGTCTACATCCTTGAACTCTCCCGGCTCAATCGGCGTGTCATCGCCCTTAATACGCAACCCACGAGCTTTTAGACCCCCCGGCAGGTTAGCTAGCGTGCCAGCATCCACCAGTTGCCGTATCAGCGACGTTCCAGCCTTAGCGTATCCCCCTATGATGTGGATAAGACCAAGTCCATAGAACCCAAATCCGGGCACATACACGTAGTGCACAAAGTGCTGACGCTTCAGCATCAACTCGTCATCGGGGTTCCAGTTTCGACGTATCGCTAGGATCTCATTTGTACCACGCTCTAGCGTTACCACGTACGGCTTGGCGATCTCATCGTCATCTTCATCGACACCTTCGATAACCAAGTCTGCGTGCACTTCGTATAGAGAGTAGCGGTCATCGTCTGTTAATGAGTACCCACCTTCTTCAGCCTTACGCTTCTCAATGTCGGTGTGGTATGGCTGCGGACTGCCCAAATCTACGTCTCGGTAGAACCCACCAGCCTGTAATTTCTTTAACTCATTCTTGGTCTTACGCATGATGTGCGTAACACGTTCTGCACTCTCTACATGTGAAGCACCGTAGGGCACGACCACATCTTCAGCAGGGATATAGATAGCGACCTGTCGGCCCATGTTCGGATCAAAATAGACCTTCTTAAACGCGCTACCGGCAAGCCCAAGGCTGTACAGGAGGCGCTCGTGCTCAGGTCTGTACTCCACCATGCGCTCGGTGAGTTCGTAGTTCATGTCCGCTTTTACGCGGTTTGCCGCTTCTTCCTTGTCCTTATTCTCTTCCCCGATGATCTTGACCCGTACAGGGCCAGCGGCTGGGAACGTCTCGGACATTGTTTCGGCTTGGAAGCGGATAGCGGCTTCAGCGAGGACTGTGGAGTATACGCCACACGCGCCTTCCCACGGATCGGTACGCTCTTCGTACTTGAAGCCCAGCACATCCAGACCCCTGACGAACGTATCCGCCCAGTCTTTGCGGCTGTCGATGTCGGCATCTACCAACCCAACCAGCTCATCCGCTAACTCGTTAAGCTGCCCGTCGTCCAACGCTTCTGCTAGGTTGGCGTCGAACGACATGACATCTGTAACGTTTGCGTCCGGTATGAGTGTGATCTCTACACTGCCGTCACTCATAGTGACCATCTCTGGGTCTACAATCTCAATCTCCAGAGCGGAATCTTCACCTTCCATCTCTAGCTCATCATCAATGCCTTCAGGTGCTGCGTATAAACCTTTTTCAATAGCCATAATCTAACCTTTAGTAAAAGCCGCCCCGCCGCGACTTAAAGTATCTTTGTTCTTCAGGCTCATCTGTCGGCAGGCGTATAAACCCACCCTGCCTGAAACGCATGAGAGCCATGACCGTGGAGTCAACCAAGTCATCATGGCTCATAAACGGAAATCCGGCAATCTCCTCAACTACCTCTTCCGCCCACCGTGTGGGAGGTACCCAC
>Ga0181419_1000529_pt1 | contig 13312 bp, 9 predicted proteins | sample 42SPOviralmetaG_FD_130144 | JGI IMG/M metagenome (GOLD analysis project Ga0181419, IMG submission 130144) | Marine viral communities from the oligotrophic San Pedro Time Series (SPOT) site, San Pedro Channel, CA, USA - 42 SPOT_SRF_2013-04-24 | ecosystem: Environmental > Aquatic > Marine > Strait...
GCAAGATAACTTAAGAGCTTTAGGAAATGCCCCGCTATCCAGGGATCAGCAGATGAGATGGTTTGTAAAAGAGATGCAAAATTATCCTGATCTAGTTAATTACTTAAATAGAAACGACATAACATTAGATCAAGCTGTAAGAGAGTTTGGCAGAGTCTATCTAAGGCCCGGTACTCCAGTCTATGAAGATAGACTTAAAAATGCTCAAAATATATTTAATAACATGAGATAAAATGCTAGTTCCTGTGATAGGCCTTGCCAGATTCTTTCTAAGAGAGGCGCTACTCGACGCAAAAAATATAATAGAGAAAGACGCTAAAAGAAAAATCTTGCAGTCAGCTTTCCCCGCCGTAAGAGATTTATTAGCAGAACAGCTTGCCGAGTCTTACTCTAACTATATAAAAGACTTGTCCACGGGGTATGTCCAGGCAGTCGCGGACATGAGCCTAGAGGCGAGTGTAAAAGACGAAGATAGCGATAAGCTCGTAATAATAGCAGAAAATGCCTTAAAAGAACTCGAGGTATTTCTTGAAGAGCAGGACCAAGATGGCCCTATTATCACCTATATAAAGAGGAGGTACGAGGAAGAAGGCGTAAGGAAGATCACCGGAAGGTTGTTTGCAGGGCATTATATCCGCAAGCAATCAGAAGGAGCATTTAACATCTATAACAGGATGGCTTATGCACCTCTTGTTGATAAGAACAAACCCTGGCTAAGCGGAGAGACCACAGCACAGGGCGTTAGTGATATAATAGCCGATAAAGCAAATAGCATATTTGAGAAAGCATTTGATATCGATCTATCTGGAGAGGATATCTTAAGAAGCTAACCGTAGTACTTAGATCCCTTCTTTAAGTTTTCTTTAGCAGATAATACCTGAAGAGTCGCATTCATCATATGATAATCAAAGAAAGCCTCGGCTACTTCAGTGTTTTTTAGATAGCACTTAGTACCCCTGCAGTAGACATCTACGTTCTCTAAGTCTATCTTATAATCTCTACAAAACTCTTGGACAATATTTTTAAACGCGTATCTATGGTCTATATGAAACTCGCCAGCGTTTATAGCCTGTCCTGATAAAGCACATTTTATCTTGTGCCCCATAGAACCCTGCAACTGACGCAGCACGCTTTTTCTGTAGGATATAATTTGTGGCTCTATGATTTGTCTCATAGCCACAAGAGCTTCTTGCTTATTCTTCTTGTACTCTGGTATAGGTTTCTTTCTAGGGAACAGTTCTTCGACTATCTTTCCTTTACCTAACCATACCTCACTCTTTGACTTAGGGGTTATCATTACAATGCCCCTAACAGCCCTTCCTTGAAACTTCTTGTTTCTTATTTTATACTTCAACCCAACTCTTGAATGAAGGAGCTTCCACTTCTCTATCTTGCTAACAACCTCATGGACAAAGTCAAAATCTGGAGGTTTTACAAAGTAGTTGCATTCTGTGCCTTTGACGATTTCTGACCACTTTTTCTCGAACCCTGTTTTTGTATAGTCTTGTCCCAGGACTCGAACGACTTGTCTGCCCATAATACATAGTTTATTAGTTTTGTGGAATAGCTTTTAATATCCTCAATGTTTTTAAGGTGGGGGTTTTTCCTTAGTAGGGTGGATACAGATCTTTTCTTAACTAAGTAATCAATTAAAAATGTCTCGTCTTGAGACTCTAGGTCCGTGATCCTAAATAACAGCTCATTGTGGTTTGTTAGAAGGTCCCCAAAGTTTGTCTCTGTATTCTCAGAGGATTCCATTATACAGTTTTGCTCTGTAACAGGATTAAAACTCATAGTAAACGCGGTGCGAACCGTATCGACTTTCTTCACTGGAATCTTTAGATCATCGGCTATCTCTTGATTGGTGATGTTTGGGTTTTTAATCAAATACTTTCTGATCTTCAGATATAAGTCTGAATAAGAGCGAGGCATCTTTACCAACCTAGAGCTATCCCTGAGATAGTTAAGCATGTGAAATTGCAAACATCTATTAACCCAAGTAGAAAAGTTTGCCCCTTTGCTTTGATCCCAGGTATCATAGATACGTACAATGTATTCTAAGGCAGCATCTCTAAGCTCCTCAAATGGCAGCCCTGTGAAATTAGAGATCTTCCTAGCGACCTGGTCAGCTTTCCACATCTGAGAGATAATGTGCTCATCGCGTTTATCTCTGGCCCTCTTAGACCTGATTCTCTTCTGTGCTACCTCTGTCATTTCTCGATGGATCCTATGATAAAATCTTTTAGCTGTCCAACTGCAAGCATTCCTTCGGTGCTTAAGCCAAGGAGACCTCCGTCTTCGTTGAATACTGCAAAATTGGGAGTGCCGTCGCATTCGATCTTATCGCAAAATTCCCAGTCATCGGCAGATACATCCCACTCGCCAAAACCTATGGAGTGGTGGGGGTACTCTTCCGCGAGTTCGTTCGCAGACTTTGTCCAAATGGGCTTCATAGCCTCGCAAGCGGCACAGCTTGGTTGCTTAAAAAAGACCACTCTATACTTAAATTTTTGTTTTTCTGTCATTGATATTAATAAATAAGAATAAAACGCGTGCGCTCGTAGTTTTATCCTACAAAACTAAGAACTACGTAAATTATACCACGTACTAAAGATAACGCACACCGCCCGCGTTTCGCACGTTTCTCTTATCACCTAGTAAGTTACTAAGCGAAGATGATTTCCTATAAGACGGATCGTAGGTTAACTTGGGCAGGGAGGATCTTATGCCACCAGATGTCATGGTGCCACCCATTAACTCGTCTCTATACACCGTTATCCCATATACAAAAGCATCTACGAAGTCATCGTTTTTAATGAAAGGAAAAGACGTAAGTTCATTTAGCCTATCCTGAAGGTTGGGGATGTTTTCGTAGATGCTGACGCATCCATCTTCCACTAGAGGAGCAACAGAGTTTGCTCTCAGTACTTTATCTTTAGACGGTACGAGTTCCTTGATTTGTATAGTAAGCGTTGACTTTAAAGTCTGGATAAGAGGCACTCCACTAGCTCTACCCTCTATATATACACATCTGATTTTCCATTGCTTAACAATCTTAGGTATGAGCTTTTGAAGATCTGGGAACTCCATCCTTTCCATGACCACGTGCAAGAGCCTTAGCCCTTTACTTTTATCTAATCCCCAGACACAGATCGCAGTGAAGTCGTTCATACTCTCGGCCTTATAAGCCGTGTCTATGGTGGCATAGATATAAGAATACTTTACTTGTTTGTCATAGGTCTCCAGCCAATGCTCTTTAAATATTGCGCCGGCGTCACCAGCGGGTTGTCCTTGGTACAGTGAGTTGAAATCTCTCTCACCGATTGACTTCTTGATTGCCTGAAGATTCTCTATAGGAAAAAACTCAGGCCAATGAGACTCACCTAGTTCCCTACCTAACGAGTCGTTCTCTTCATCGACACAAATTGCCGGGACATTAAGCTCTTTCCAATTAGCCCTATCAGCACTAAGCAGTCTTCCAATCACGTCATCGCAATGAAACCTCGTGCCCATGGAGATAATGGCATGGTTGGGTAGACCACGAGTTAAGAACTGGGCCTGGACCCAACTAAACGTGCTTTCCATAACAGTTAACGAGTTACCATCTGCCAGAAGGTCATCAAGGAGCCCAACACCCGGTAGGTCCTGATCGTCAATGACTCCGTAGCCAAATCCAGTAACACTAGATCCGGCAGATGCAACCTTAATTAACCCGCCATTCTCTGTCCTAAGAGCAGTGAGGTTACACTTCTCTTTGTTGATCTCGCACTCTGGGAATATCCAAGAGAACTTCTCAGAGGTTATGTAATCCATCACCGCTCTAGAGTTTTCTGTAGACAGACCTAGAGCGTATGAGCTCATGATAAACTGAGCAGTAGGACTTCGCCCTATCTGCCATGCCGGAAAGATCCGGCTAATAAGCATAGACTTACCCGTCCTTGGAGGTAAGGAGATTGCGCTATACTTGTAGTCTTTATTACCGTCTCCAATGTTCTGTAGATAAGAACATATTAGCTCATGAACGGGATAAGATTTAAATTGAAGATCTGTAATCACCTTAGCAAAAGTAACGAAGTCTGTCCTGCACTTCAGTCTTAGAAGCTCTTCTTTGTCTGTTGCCGACAAGGAAGAACCCCTCTTTTGCATATCATCTACAATCTCCCTCTCCTCTTTTAGCTCTTTCTTGTTCATTAGTTATTTGTTTTAGTAGTGTATCGAAGTCACCAGAGTTTAATTGATCAGCAGATAAAGATCTAATATTGGAAGAATTAGAGAGACTAAAGTCTTTGTAGCTGTAGTTTAATGTATCTTCTTTAGGTTGGCTTGTAGATAACTTAGCAGATAGAGAATCTTTTAAGACTTTAGACTCTGTATTTATAGTTTCTAAGTCTTGGAACGGAGCAGCAAGCTCAGGGTCTAATGATCCTAAAATACTTAACGCTTCTAATATATTTTTAATAAGGTTTATAAGAGCCCTTGCTTTAGATTTTTTAAAATAACCAGGTATTGAAGCAGGGTTTGCCATCGTTGCTATGAGTGCTGGTGTAGGAGCGACAACAGCATCCCCGCCCTTCTTAACAGAGTTAAGTTGTTTTATCATCCGATAAAGATCTTTAATTGCCAAAGATTGCTCTATGTCATCAGTTGACATCTTGCCAAGTAATCCTCCATCCTTATCGGCAATTAGATTATTCATGAAGTCACTACTTCCAAGCAGGTTGAGTCTTTGGATTAACTCCATGATGCTCATATTATTATCAGCCATCTTAAAAGTCTTCTCAATGGCCTCAAACGTATATTGCATCTCGAGCTTAAGGTCGTCATCTTCTGCTCCTCCTTTAATCGCCTGTTCAAAACTACTGGCCATCTCTCCAACCCTAGGAATAGATTTGATAACACTCGTGAAGTCAAATATATTAGAAGGGATTAGCTCTTTACCAATACCAGTAAAACTAAGACCTAAACCTTTTGCAAGACAAGTATTGTTATTATTTAGGATATTACCACCGTAAACATTTGAGTTTTTAATTGTTAAGTTACCAGCGGGGTCTAGCAATCTATTCCCATCGCTATCTACGCCATGATCAACTTTTCTGCATACAGTCTCACATGGACAACTAGGTCCTCCTCCACCGCCAAACAACCCACCTAAGGCACCAAATGCGCCGCCACCACCTAATATAGACGTCAGAGGGTTGTTACCACCTAGTAAAGCAGTTACTGCAGGGATTGCGAGCCCGGCTCCAGGGAACGCAAGGTTCAATGGACCCCCTAGTCCCGCCGCTCCTAGCAAAGACGAAGCACTAAGAGGAAGGCCACCACTTAAGAAATTCAACGAATCAAAGCCAGCAAAGTCCTGAAATATACCAGCCACCGGCCCAAAATTACCTCCGAGTAACTGATCTGTTAAGGCGCCAACATTTACCCCACCAAAGTCGAGACCTTCTGCGATACTGGTCACTGAGTTAATAAGTCCTCCATTTACTGCGCCTCCTAATATAGAGGACAACATCTCCGGAGCGTTTGCTAAATCTAGTCCCTCTACATACTGGCTAACTATCTCAGCTGCTGGCCCTGTTAATTGATCTAATCCGGCTTGAACACCAAGCTCTATAGGTGCTCGTGCCCCTCCGACCAATAGTGACGTAAACTGCCCCACATCCGCAGGAGACAAACCTTTTAGCCCGTTTGTTAGAGCTTCTGATCCTGCTGCTGATAGAAGTGCAGCGGGATCTACGGATCCGCCCTTTAAAATAGCTTCTGCATCTTGCCCTAAAGAAGCCAGTAGATTGCCAGAATTAGAGATGTCTCCTAGAGCTCCTGTAAGCTGAGGGATACTTATACCTTGTTCTCCAAGTATCTTACTCCCAGTCGCCATTGCTAGGTCTATACCAGCGTCACCGCTCAAGAAGGAGTTAATTTCGTCCGTGTATCCCGTACCACCGAGCCCAGCAGCTACAGTACCAGCAAAATTTAAAGCAGTTGAAGTAAGGCCTGAAGCTGCTAGAGGATTGGATACCGCAGATGCTAATTGTGACGGTTGGGTAATATTCAGTATCCGGTTTGGCCCCACCCCGGCAATAATTTCTGATTTAGGTGGAGGGGCGGGTTTATCTGCAAATTTCACCACTGTCCTTGTACCGTACTTCACCCACTTCATATCTCCATCAAAGCGAACGCAGATGCTTAGCTCAGAGTTATTACCGTCATCTATAACACCGAGTTGTCCATGAATTTTCTCAGTACATTTAGGCCAATGAGTCCTAAAGTATGTGGGTACTGCAGACGGAGGAACCCAAGCCCACTCTTTATTCTCATCCTTACGACATACTAATAATGTCTGTCTGAGATCTCTATCTTCTGAGAAAGTAATCAGCTCGCCTTCTAGCTCTTCAGAGCATTTCTTTAAAGGTTTCCGATCTCCTTTTACGTTAGACTTAGAGATTTCATCGGGATTGGTAGATTTTTCTATTACAAGCCCCCTGGTTAAGTTCTTCCACTCCCATACGTCGGCATCTGGGTCGGTCTGACGATTATTCCTTCTTATGCAAATCTTAAGATCCTGAGACATATTGTCTGAGAATAAATATACCCTACCTTCGTTATCTTCGTCGCATTGCGCTCCAGGATCTTCTGAGTTTGCAAGGTCCGCTTTATCGAGCTTTGGCACGACAACAGGAGCTGAGTTTAATAGATACTCAGAGTTAAGATCGTTGTACAGTCCTAAGACTACAGCATTGTCCGCATTACCAGATACGGCACCAACAAGACATTTAGACCCTAGGTACTGAGTGCTTATCCTACCAGAACTACCATTTAGTATAGGAAGCCAGTCAGATTTAGCACTAGTACTATTCTCGTCAAACAGTACTCTCACCCTTGATAGGTTTTCTGGATCATCAACGCTGTCTATCTTAGCAGGTTGGATGAAAAACTCAGCAGCACCACCAGCGATCTTCTCTCCTAAATTTTTAAGTTGAGTATCCTGATTTGCAAGTGCTTCAACAAAAGAAGAGCCCGTCATAAATCTATCTATCTATTATAATATCCTCTAGGGAATAGGAGCCCAGAGTGAGGTCTCCTGCCCTGTAGGAATCCTCTTTCAGAGCTTCTATTACCCACCGAAGACGTAATAAGGTCATTTATATTAAAATTATTAGGAGAGGCAGCTGTGCTGCTAGCTCTGGTGACTGAAGAGAAGACCGGGTTGATCGCAGCTGTGGCTGTTGTTGGTTTGCCATGTACCGATTCATCTATACCATCAACTGCTGTGGTTACCGTGCCATAACTGGCTAATGTGATATTTGCCATCAAGTAGTCCTCGCCATGAATAGCATTCCGATTGTGGAATTATTACTAACGTCATCTAGTCCATTTTGCTGAGATTCATACTCTGCCCAGATAATCTCATAGATCTCAGATCCGCTAACAGTGACTGTATCACCCGTTCTAAATGCAGTTAGGCCAGGAGTTGTTCCTACTTGTAGCATGACGAAGTCATCGGGTAAGTAGTAAGGAACTGGGAGGAGGTTCATACAAACTGGGATACCCTTGATTGGCTTATAATAGTTTGCAGAAGAACTTACAGACTTTCCGTTGTAGGCATCGTAAGTGCTGTTTCTATAGTATGTTATGGTGTCCGTTGAGCTAGTATCATTTTGCGTATCGATGTTAGAACTAAATAAAGATTCTTTTCCTGCATATGCTGAGCTGCTGGCATTCCTGAGGTATCCGTAGGAGGCGCCTCTAGCCTTTGTGTTTGTGGAGGCGGGTTCTGCAACCGTGGACCCGCTATAATATGAATAACCGGTGTCGGTGTACTTAAATTTAATTGACCTGGCCCCACCATCTTCTATTTTTAATATAGAATCTTGGAAGACATAGTCTAAGTCATATACACCAGAACCAAAAGACGATCCTTTGGCTAAGCTAAATGTTCCGAACTGCTGAACAATAGAGTTAATTATCTGGCAGAATTGAATAACTACAAAGTTAGGATCTTGTGGAGCTTGTGCTCTATAGACTCTGATTTGGAGCGGGTAAGCAGTAGGTGTCGAGTTAGTGGCATATTCCAAACTCCCACCAAAACTGGTAGTATAAGTTTTTTGTATAGAACTATAAGAGCTTTGATAATCTAATCCTGCTTCACCATAGTAAACGCCATTATCGGCAGTTTCTGCTTTTGAGTCTGTATTTATACCCGCCCGGTTTAACCAATCAAAGTTACTTCCGCTCGTGATAACTAATCGATAAGAATTGTTTTGATCTAGACCAATTCCATAGAAAGTTGTACCAAAAGCTTTACCGGCATCATGGGTCACTTTGGCTAGACCATAATTTCCACTAGAATTTTTCTGATAGAAATTAGAACCTGCTCCAAAGTTTGTCACCATTATAGAGGGCTTGCCGTCATAGGCATTACTTGAGCTCTCATCGGTATTTACACCAAAGACCACATCGTTTGTAGTTGCAACGCCACCGATCTCTTCTCCGGGTATAGTGAATACGTCTTCGTTACTCCAACCCGATCCCACACTAACTATTTCTATATTTACAATATGTGCGGTATGCCATACTTGATTTCCTCTGTACACCCGAAGCTTTAGTTCAGATCTACTTCCGCTCGCGGGTACTGTGTACTTCCAGTACGGGTTCATCCAACCCCCAACTTTATTAGATATAAACGGCTCGATAACAATCTCTCCTTTCATAGAAGAGTTAGTGTCATTAGCATACGTGTATTTAACAATACCTTCGTCGTCGAGGGAAGTCCCAGGACCCGCACCAATAGCTCTTAGAGGATTAAGCGCTTCATCTTCGGTCTGTCGATACGCCCGCGTGTCCCATTCTATGTCTGTAGTGCCTTGGCCTGTAGGATCAATAGAGTAACTAGTATCTGTTCTTGTTAAGAGCTTAGTTGCATCATAAGAGTCGCTATTCCTCAAGAGATATAATGCTCCGCCGCCACCTGAAGCACCAGAGCTATCAAGCTTAATCTCATCGCCCCGTTTTACACGGATAGTGTAATTATCATACGCTGCGTCTGAATTTCTCTCTAAATAATATCCAGTTGTAGTGGCTGGTGAGATATTAATAGCAACCCCGTTTGTGGCGTTAGTAGAGGTGGCTGCTAATTTGAAAACATTATCATCTATCCTGATCACATAATAAGCTGTGTCTATTGTTAGTCCATTAATAGTCTTAGCGTTGTCACCAGATGTAACGCCAGCAGCATAGCGTACAGCGTCTCCTGTGATAAGACCGTGTCTAGGTTCTGTTATAGTGTTATTGGCAGAGTCAATTGTACTAGAAGATGATCCGTCGATCCTCCACTCTTCTAGCACTCTATAGGATGCAGTAGTGTTATTTGATAGATTAAAATATCTCACCTTGTATGCTGTAGAAGGAGCATAAACGCCACCGCAGTGTTCAAAGCCGGCCACCCTCCTATTATACCCTTCTCTCCACTGGTATCCCGATGATGACGCAAAAGCTCCATCAGGGGCTTTCACAATACAGGGGACTCCGGTGGCTGCGGTTCCGTTATTCCAGCCAAGGTTAGCAAACACAGTCTCTAATGAGTCTAGTACATCTGATTTAGTCCAGCCGGTGTTGCCATTATTAACATCAACGATTGACTTTAAAATTGCCATTTTTATTATTCTCCTATCTGTAGTGCGGTAAGGGTTACTGTAACTGTGGTTGCTGAGCCACTTCTATTAGTGACTGTTAGGTAAATAGTGTTTGTCCGGGGATTATCGTTATTGAATCCCATTATACCAGGGGAGATCAAGATAGACTCTGCACCTGTGGTTCTTACTTCAGAGATAACGCCGCTGCCAGGTGCGGGATCTTCTCCCTCACTTCTTGTAGTATCGGCATCTCTTGAAGCGTCATCTACATATACTTTAACCCACGCTTCGGCATCTGTAGTGATCTTGAACAACGAATATGCCTTATAGCCAGTGATATTTAGTTCTGCAGAAGCATCGTCTGCAATAGAGGCCGTAGTACCAGAGAGATCCTGAATCTGAGGTACAGATGAGCCTCCTGTAGCGGTCAGGACCCCACTGCCATCGATTGATAAACCGGAACCAACTTTAATACCTCCAAGGGTTCCCGATGCTGCGGTAGGTAGCGTATATGCTCCTGCGTTAGCACTAAGGACTCCGTTGCCATCAATGCTTAGGTTGGCTCCGACTTTAATACCTCCAAGGGTTCCCGATGCTGCGGTAGGCAGAGTATATTCAGGTGGGATGGTGGGCTTATTAAGTATCTGCTCTAAGCCAGATGAAGCGTTCCAATCAGATTGGACAGGGGTCGTGCTACTAATAGTGATCTTACTATTAGCTCCGTCCCAGCTCACTGAGGTATCTCCTCCTCCAGCTATCTCGATGTCATCGTCGTTATTAGCCGCATCTCGCAACCTAATTATTGCATTATTGCTAGTTGTATTTGTTCCTAACAAATCGTAGGTGGTACCGGCGCTTCCTCCTCCGGCTACAGCAACAGCGTTAATAGAGTTATTAGCGTCGTTGTAGTTAAAGGAAATGTTTGTGTGACTGCCATTAGCAAACATCGCAGCCACGGCGTCTTGTGCATCTTCTGTTGTAAAAGATCCACTACTACCAGACGGAGCTCTAAATGTAAGTGTATTAGCATCAGTCCTCTCCACGATTAGTCCGTCAGCACCGGCAAATACAATCTCGTCTGTGTTATCGGCGTTATCAGTAAGCCTAAGAGCTGAGTTTGATGCCCCTGTAGCTTCTTCTGCAGAGATGGAGTATGTAGAATCTGCTACATCGTTTGTGAAGGTGATCTCGTTGTTAGACTTTACTACAGAGAGTCCTGATCCCGCCGTTAAGATAACTTCTGTCGTGTTACCTAAAGAGTCGCCTAATACTATAGTTTTTCTTGCTGCATTATAAGATGCATTTCCAGAGACGTAGTTATTAGCTCCAATGGCGTACGTTAATTGAGTGTTTGCTAGTAGAGTCGCAAAGTCAGACGTAGTAGAGCTATTCGTGGTAACGAGTCGTTGACTAGTCCAACTAGAAGCGTTAGAGTAGTACATTGCTTTTGTTGCCTCAGAGTAAGCAAACCTTCCTTCGTTTACGTTTGATCCAGGGAATAGCGCCACGCTTCCATATACATCTTCAAAGGGGTCGCCTCCTGTGGGCGAGGCATTAACCCATGCAGAGTTATAATATATCTTTAACGTTGCGTCGTCTTGTTTCCACCATAGATCCCCCGCTTCTGCTCCGGCGGGAGCTGTGTTTTGAATTAAGATCTGAGCGTCATTTGTCTGATCTGTGTTTACCCAGTTACTTCCGTTGTAGACTAGGATCTGATCGCTAGAAGGGCCGGTGATAGTGACGTCAGTATGGCTACCTACTGAACCAACAGACGCTAAGAAATTAGCATCATTTGTTAACTCCGATGTTTTTGTAGGAATGTTTTTATAGTTGCTTCCGTCGTTGGTGAACTGCCAAGTGTCATTAACTTCGTTCCAAATGATACTTACATCAGCGTCAGTTCCTCTTTCGTTCCTTATAACAGCATTTAGTGCTCCAGATGCCTGATTCTCGTTAATAACAATCTCGTTGTTAGTTACGTTTAATGTGGCTACATTACTCTGTGTAGTTGTACCAACAACATTTAAATCTCCGCTTACAGTTAAGTTTTGGAACGTACAAGCTGTAGATGTAGAGGCTCCTCTAGCAGTAACGCTAGCAAGAGTATCTACTTCTGTATAGGAAGTTAAAGCGGCTGAGTCAACATTGACCCAGTTTGTTCCGTTATATTGCAATATCTGGTTTGTTGTTGGGCCACTAACAAAGATATCGCTAAGGTCGTTAACAGAGGACGACGAGAGATTCGCTAGGTAGCCCGCTCCGCTATGATCTCCCCACCCATAAGCCGTGTTCCAATTAGAAAATAGCGAAGCAGTTACTCCTGCAGCAGCAGAAGCAGTGAAGACTGGATCTGTTTCTGCAAACGAAGTGATGTAACCTGCGCTAGCATGGTTACCCCACCCATAGGCGCTATTCCAATTGGAAAGGTCTTGTGAAACAATGCCACCCGCCGCGGAAGCGGTGAACACTGGATCAGTCTCGTTTGCGTTTGTAAGATACCCAGCCTGAGAGTGGTCTCCCCAACTATAGGCAGAGTCCCAGTTAGAGATTTTAGAGGCTGTTACATTGAATGCAGCGGAAGCAGTAAAGACTGGATCTGTTTCTGCAAAAGAATTTGTAAGATATCCTGCACTGGAATGATCTCCCCAGCTATAAGCAGAGTCCCAATTACTTGTGTTAAGTCCTGCAAGAACCCCGCTCTTTAGGACTGAGAAAAATACTCTCTTAGTTTCTCCAGAAGCACTAGAAGTGGTTGCGCTACTATCTACGACCGGTATAATATCGCTATCAGCAAGGTCTGATAAGCTGTTAAGTTGTGAGATCTTTCTTGGAATAGAATTAGTCATAGCGATTCATAAATAGTAATGTATCTGGTAGTTCTGTAAGTAGTAAATTAGTTGTGGTTGATGATCTGAATGCCAACAGCACCCGTATTCACAGCATTATCATTAGCTTGGTTTTTAACTATTATATCCACATGTGCTGTGGATCTAGCAACTCGGATATAAGATGATGCGCTGGCGCTATGATCCATGCCCTGAGCTATGACAAAATAGTCAGAGTTATTGCTGTAAGCGGTCGCAAAGGTTAATCTGTACGTACCGCTACTTTCCTGAGTCACAGTTAAACCAGAGGAGCCTTTCCATACTGGAGTGGATCCCAACGCAATCTCTCCTTTCTTGTCAGCTGGTGGAGGTAATATCTGTGTCGTATCACCTGTAACAGGTAGTTGAGTAGTCTCAGGCGTAAAGTTTGCAGTGCGACGGGTACTCTTGGAGATCCTAATGTCGTCTATTATACCGTCAAAATCGTAAGCTTGGTAAGGTTGATACCCCACATAAAAATCGTCTGGGTTAAGGATCTCATTATCTCTTATTACAGTACCTTGAGCAGAGCCGTCTAGATATAATGTTTGATCACCCGTTTCGCTACTCTTAGCGTAAGCTACATGATGCCAAGATCCCACGTAGGTGGAAGTGGAAACATTAGCAATTGTCGTTCCATCGGAAGAATCGTGGTCATTATTATTTTTATTATACCACCTGAAGTCCATAGTGCCATCAACAAACTTCTCTATAAGTAATGCCCAATTTTGATTTGTAGAACTCCCTCCTCCACTAAAAATACAATCTGGATCATCAAAGCCGGTGATCTCGTCTATATAGACCCAGGCTTCC
>Ga0181419_1000530_pt1 | contig 13304 bp, 18 predicted proteins | sample 42SPOviralmetaG_FD_130144 | JGI IMG/M metagenome (GOLD analysis project Ga0181419, IMG submission 130144) | Marine viral communities from the oligotrophic San Pedro Time Series (SPOT) site, San Pedro Channel, CA, USA - 42 SPOT_SRF_2013-04-24 | ecosystem: Environmental > Aquatic > Marine > Strait...
ATATATCTTCCGATGTCAAACTCTATATTTGAGATAATGAAGTGTAACAACTATGACCCATTCTTCCAACTTGGTCAACTCCCAACATACAAACTTACTTGTGAGTTGTTCGAGTACAACGACGAAGACTTCGATACCAACATTGCGAATATAGACAACATCGAAGCAGATGGTGCGTTCCAATATAAGTTGACATTCGGTGGGGACTCTGCCTCTGGTTTCATAATAGGTGAAACAGTAACACAAGCATTCAGTACATATTCTATGAAGGGTGAGATTACTCGTTGGAGTGACTCCGATAATGTTATGCATGTTGCTCACGCAGGTTCAACTGACGGAACGTTCAAAGAGTTTGGTACGACTAAACTTGTGACAGGGGCAACAAGTAACAAGTCTGCAACACCTACTCTCGTTGAAGAACTAAACAAAATACAGAACGACGAACAAAATAAAATCTTTGATGACTTTGAGTCAGACTTCTTAGACTTCTCAGAGAGTAACCCATTCGGAGATATGCAATAATGTTTGGTGGTCATTTTTATCACAAGAGAGTCAGAACTGCGGTTTCCGTATTCGGTTCTTTGTTCAATAATATTAAGGTGATTAGAACCAATGCGTCTAATCAAGTTATATCTCAGGTCAAGGTACCCCTGTCATATGCACCTAAAAGAAACTTCCTTGCTCGTATAGAAGATATGGCAAATGGAGAAGGTGCAGAACGTAAGGTCGCAATTAAGTTACCACGTATGTCATTTGAGATTACAAATATGGTATATGATGCAACTCGTCAGTTACCTAAGATGAATACATTGTCAACAGCAATCGCAAATAGTGTGGTGACAAGACAGAAACTCTATGCCGCGACACCTTATACAATATCTTTTCAGTTGAATGTGTATGCAAAGAACCAAGATGATGCACTACAGATTGTAGAACAGATACTCCCTTACTTCACACCACAATATACTGTAACAGTAAAACCCTTTACCGACATACCCACATTACTTGAAGATGTTCCTATCAGTCTCGGTAGTGTTGTGATGCAAGACAACTTTGAGGGTGCGTTGGGTGATAGAAGAACAATCGTATATTCACTTGACTTTGATATGAAGATACTATTACATGGACCCCTGTCAGATGACGGACAGAAAATCATTCGTGATGTTCGTACAAACTATTTCTTACAGGGTGCAGACTCAGACGAATACCTACATACTACTAAGTTACTTCCTACACCTAATGGAGTGGGTGTGGACAGTGACTTTGGATTTACGTTAACACACATGGATAGCGATGGATTGTAATGAGTGAAGAAAAAACTATTAAAGCGGATTATGAATATTCGCGTGATACATATTATGAGTTGATAGAAAAAGGTCGGGAGTCATTAGACTTGATGATTGAAGTTGCGCGTGAGAGTGAACACCCTCGTGCCTTCGAAGTCCTATCAAATATGATAAAAGGTATCGCAGATGTAAATGACAAGTTGATGGACTTGAATAAGAAGAACAAGGACATCAATAAAGAAGAGGTTGTTCAGGATGCCAAGACGGTAACTAACAATCTTTTTGTGGGAACAACAACAGACCTACAGAGACTGATACAGAATGAAAGTAAAGTGATAGATGTTGAACCAGAGGAATGATACTTACCTCGGTAACATAAATGTTAAACGAGATGGTGTCCAACATAATTTTACAGAAGAAGAAGTAAAAGAATACGTCAGGTGTTCTAAAGACCCTGTTTACTTCTGTAAGAAATATCTTAAAGTAATATCCCTTGATGAAGGACTAGTCCCGTTTGACTTGTATCCATACCAAGAGAAGATGTTCGAACACTTCAATAATAATCGTTTCTCTATCGTACTTGCCTGTAGACAAAGTGGTAAGTCAATCAGTTCAGTCGGATACATATTATGGTATGCTTGTTTTCATAGTGAGAAGACTATTGCGATACTTGCAAACAAAGGTGCGACTGCAAGAGAGATGTTGTCACGGGTCACACTTATGTTAGAGAACCTACCTTTCTTTCTTCAAACAGGATGTAAGGCACTCAACAAAGGTTCGATAGAGTTCAGTAATAACTCTCGTATCATTGCGAGTGCGACGAGTGGTAGTTCAATTCGTGGTATGTCAGTGAACCTATTGTTCCTAGACGAATTTGCGTTTGTGGAAAGAGCAAACGAGTTCTACACTTCTACATATCCTGTTGTATCTGCGGGTAAGGATACTAAGGTTATCATTACCTCTACCGCAAATGGTATTGGTAATACATATCATAAGATATGGGAAGGTGCGGTACAGAAAACAAATGAGTTTATTCCGTTTACCGTAAACTGGCATGATGTTCCTGGACGAGATGAGGAATGGAAACGTCAGACAATCGCGAACACTTCCAAACTTCAGTTTGACCAAGAGTTTGGTAACACCTTCTTTGGTACAGGTGATACTCTCATCAATGCCGAGACATTGTTGTCATTCCGCGCAAAACCACCTAAACGATATGCCGAAGGTGGCGACCTATTGGTCTATGAAGAACCCGTCAATGGTCACGAATACATCATGACCGTTGATGTGGCGAAAGGAAGGGGTCAGGACTTTTCTACCTTTACGGTAATCGACATTAGCAAAAGACCTTTTTCTCAGGTTGCTGTTTATCGCAATAATAATATATCTCCATTTCTCTTCCCTACACTTATATATAAGTATGGTAAACTCTACAATGACGCATATGTTGTGGTAGAGTCAAATGACCAAGGTACAGTAGTTTGTAATGGTTTGTATCAGGATATGGAATACGACAACATTCATTTGGAGAGTGTTATCAAAGCAGACCGTATCGGGATTGAGATGAATAGAAAGGTGAAGAGACTTGGGTGTACTGCAATCAAAGATATCCTTGAACACAAGAAACTAGAGATAGTAGACGAAAACACTATACTAGAGATATCTACATTCACATCAAGAAAGAACTCATATGCCGCGTCAGATGGCAACCACGATGACTTGATGATGAACCTCGTGATGTTTGGTTACTTTGTATCAACCCAATACTTCTCAGATATGACAGATATAAATCTAAAGGAGATGATGTTTGCAAAGAGAATGAAAGCAATAGAAGATGATATACCTGCTGTAGGGTTTATTGATGATGGACTTGATGATACGCCACAAGGAGAAAAACCCAACTCTATATGGCAAACTGTAGATGAATGGTAATAATCTATAATATATTGTTTGTATAAATAGAAGTATTGAAACAAAAAACGTATTATGATTAACTTATAATTAGATAACTATAAAGGAAAAGTAATGGCACTTTTTACACCCTCTGCTTCCCCTGCTGTAACAGTTAAAGAAATTGACCTAACGGGAACTGTCCCTAATGTTCAAACTTCAACTGGTGCAATAGTCGGGAATTTCGGATGGGGTCCAGTTGGCGAAGCAAAACTAGTCTCAGATGAGAATGGTCTTGTTACTGCATTTTCTGCACCCACCGACGATAATGCTGTAGATTTTCATTCTGCCGCATATTTCCTACGATATTCTAACTCACTGTTTGTTGTTCGTGAACAAGACTCAGATGCAAAGAATGCCGTAGCAAACCACAGTACATTAGGTACTCTCACAACTCAAGCACTAAACACCCTAGACGCATTTGAAAATGCAACGATTGATTCATCGGATGGTGTTTTCCTTGCGAAATATCCAGGAGTATTAGGAAACTCATTAAAAGTTTCTATGATTGGTACTCACTCAGACAGTAGTACAAAAGCATTTGATGCATGGGCATATAAGTCAAACTTTGACGCAAAACCTGCAACTTCATCTTTCGTATCCAACTTAGGTGGTAAGAACGACGAAGTTCATATTGCAGTCATTGACGAAGATGGTCTTATTTCAGGAACTGCTAACACAGTACTTGAAACATTCCCATTTGTATCAGTTGCAAAGAACGCAAAGAACTCAGAAGGTTCATCAATATACTTTAAAGATGTATTGAAGAATCAGTCTCAGTGGGTCTATGCAGGTGTTGGACATAGAATCGGTAGTGCATCTGTTGATTCATCAGACTTCATCGGTGCTCAATGGGGCAATAATGCCACAACAGGCGCAGAAGACTTTGCCGCATCATTCCCTGCAGAACTTGCACAATCTGATTGGTCACTTAAAGGTGGCGTAACATCTTCCTCATTAGGAACAGACGATGTTCTTCGTGGGTACGACAAGTTCGAAGATGTAGACAACATTGAAGTAGACTTCTTGATTGCTCCACAATCAGTATCAACAGCAGACGCAACAACAGTTGTGAATGACCTTGTCGCTTCCGCAGAAGCACGTAAAGATTGTGTTGCAGTAGCATCACCTTCACGTACTGCAGTTGTAACAACAGGTACAAATGCCGCAGTTCTCGCATGTAACAATACATACACCAAGTCAACTTACTTCGTACAAGACAATAACTTCTTAAAAGTATATGACAAGTATAACGATAAGTACATCAAGATACCCGCCGCATCATCAACGGCAGGACTTATGGCGGCAACAGACTTAGTTGCGGCACGTTGGTTCTCACCTGCAGGTTCAAGACGTGGTAGATATCTCGGAATAACAGATATCGTTCTTTCTCCTACAAAGGCAGAGAGAGATGCGTTATACAAAGTAGGTATCAACCCAATAGCAAACATTCCTGCAGAAGGAGTTATTCTATTCGGTGATAAAACAAATGCTTCAAGACCAACAGCATTCGACAGAATAAATGTTCGTAGATTGTTCTTGGGTATAGAACGCGCAATAGGTGCGGCAGGAAGAAACTTAATGTTTGAATTCAATGACGAGTTTACTCGTGCAGAGTTCGTGAACATTGTAGAACCATTCCTACGCGAGATTAAAGGTCGTCGTGGCATAACGGATTTCCGTGTACTATGTGATGCAACCAACAATCCTCCTAGTGTCGTTGAAGCAAACAAATTCGTAGCAAGCATCTTCGTTAAACCCGCACACTCAATCAACTATGTAACACTTAACTTTGTTGCTGTTAGAACAGGTGTCGAGTTTGAAGAAGTCGTTGGTACGGTTTAAGGAGATATAGACAATGGCAATATTAGGCGTAGATGACTTTAAGTCCAAACTCAGAGGTGGGGGTGCAAGACCCAATCTCTTCAAAGCAACTGTTAACTTTCCTGCATATGCGGGTGGTGATGTAGAACTCACTTCCTTCTTATGTAAGTCTGCTCAACTTCCTGCTTCAACAATAGCGGCACTTGCTGTTCCATTCCGTGGTAGAACACTACAGATGGCAGGAGACCGAACATTCGAACCTTGGTCACCAACTATCATTAACGATACAGATTTCTCAATCCGTAACGCAATGGAAAGATGGATGAACGGTATGAATGGTCACTCTGCTAACACAGGTATCACAAACCCTGTTGATTATCAAGCAGACCTTATTGTTGAACAGTTAGATAAAGACGGTTCTACTTTGAAGACATACAACTTCAGAGGTTGTTTCCCAACAAGTGTATCAGCAATCGACCTTTCGTATGAAACGAATGACGCGATTGAAGAGTTTACTGTTGAATTCCAAATCCAGTATTGGGAATCAGGAACAACTTCTTAATTAGTTATAGTTAATCTGATTATAAGTATATGAATAGGGACGGGGTTATTCCCCGTCTCTTATACCGAAGGGAACTTAGAAATAGGAAAATATAATGGCAGACGACAATAGTATTTTAAAACTATTTGGATTTGAACTCAAAAGAGCAAAATCAAATCTAGAAAATGACAAAGATAAGAAACTAGAAAAACTCCGTTCTGTAGTTGCACCTGTCGATGATGATGGTGCGGGTTACATAACTGCGTCTGGTTCACATTACGGTCAATACATTGACATGGATGGTGGACAGGCAAAAGACAATCATCAGTTAGTGATGAAATATAGAGGTGTTGCATCTCACCCAGAAGTAGATGCCGCGATTGAAGACATCGTGAATGAATCAATAGTAGGTAGTGAACTTGAATCACCCGTTTCACTAAACCTAGACAAGATAGAAACTTCCGATAAAATCAAACAAGAGATTAACGACGAGTTTATGAGTATATGTTCTATGTTGAAGTTCAACGATTTAGGACACGACATATTCCGTTCATTCTATATTGATGGTCGTTGTTACTTCCATCTTATTGTAGACGAAAAGAATCTGAAGTTAGGTATACAAGAGATAAGACCTATCGACTCATCAAAGATAAGAAAAGTAAAAGAAGTCAAGTACAAGAAAGACCCCGCAACAAACGCGAAGATTGTTGAGAAAGTAAATGAATTTTATGTATTCCAAGAACGGTCAGGTGGTACTCAGGGTGTAAGACTTTCACCCGACTCAATATCCTATGTGACATCAGGGTTACTTGACCCAAGTAAGAGACAGGTTGTATCTTATTTACATAAGGCACTGAAACCAATCAATCAACTTCGTATGTTAGAAGATAGTCTTGTTATCTATCGTCTTGCACGCGCACCCGAAAGACGCATATTCTATATTGATGTAGGTAATATGCCGCGTAATAAATCAGAAGCATATATGAAAGACATCATGTCTCGTTATAGAAACAAGTTAGTCTATGATGCAAATACAGGTAATCTGAAGGATGACCGTAAGCATATGTCTATGTTAGAAGATTTCTGGTTGCCAAGACGAGAAGGTGGTAGAGGTACAGAGATTACTACACTTCCAGGTGGAGAGAACCTCGGACAGATTGATGACATCATATACTTCCAGAAGAGGATGTATAGGTCATTGAATGTTCCACTAAACAGACTAGAGCAAGAGAGTCAGTTCTCCCTTGGTAGGTCTACAGAGATTAATCGTGATGAAGTCAAGTTCCAAAAGTTTATTGACAGATTGCGTAAGAGATTTTCAATGTTGTTCACAGGTATATTGAAGAAGCAACTTCTTCTTAAAAACCTCATAACAGAACAGGATTGGGAAAGTTGGAAGAACAATATTCAAGTTGACTTCCAAAGAGATAACCATTTCACCGAGTTAAAGAATGCAGAAGTATTACAAAATCGTATACAAGTTCTTGACCAAGTGACACAATATGTTGGAGAGTACTTCTCTCGTGAATGGGTTATGAAGAATGTCATGATGATGAATGATGACGATATTAAAGAAATGAAAGACCAAGTCGAAGGCGAGAATGCCGTAAAAGACGAAGATGAGGAATAAAAATGAGTAATGAAGCATTAGCACAACTAATAGACCATATAGGTGATGGTGAACTAAATAAGGCACAAGATGCATTTATGTCTATATTGCAAGATAAACAGGCAGGTGCATTAGAGTCACAGAGGATATCTGTAGCAGGACAAATCTTCAATGGAGAGGTTCCAGATGCCGAAATGGAGATATCTGACGAAGAAATAGTCGCAGAAATAGAATAAAATAGTTAATTTTATAAAAATAAATTTGTATAAATAGAAGTATGAAAACTTATAAAAACCTCATAACAGAACTTGCGGGTCGTAAACCAGAAGGAAAGGTTGTCTTCAAAAAGACAATCAAGAAGATTCCTGTACTTGTGACTCAAGGAAAAGATAGTTTTGTTGCGTATGTTGATGGTGACCATTTAGACCACTATGATACTTTGAACGACGCAAAGAAGGCAATCGATAAAGTCATAAAGGAATTGACCTAATGAAGTTAATTACAGAATTTACAGAGAACGAAACACTAAAGTGTCTCGTAGAGAAAAAAGAAGATGGCGAAAAGAAATACGTTATAGAAGGCGTTTTCGCACAAGCAGATAAAAAGAATAGAAACGGACGAGTTTACCCTAAACCTATTATGGAAAAGGCAGTAAACAAGTACGTTACAGAACAGGTTAACAAGAAGAGGGCAGTCGGTGAGTTAAATCATCCCGAAGGTCCAACTGTTAACTTGGATAAAGTTTCTCACTTAATCACTGACCTCAAGTTAGAGGGAATTGATGTAGTAGGAAAGGCACAAATATTGGATACTCCAATGGGTAAGATTGTGAAAGGTCTTCTCGATGGTGGTGTACAACTAGGTGTGTCAACTCGTGGTATGGGTAGTCTTGAGAACAAGAATGGCGCAATGGTCGTGAAAGACGACTTTATTCTTAGTACGGTTGACATCGTACAAGACCCATCAGCACCAGACGCTTTTGTTAATGGTATAATGGAAGGTGTTGATTGGATTTGGGATAACGGTGTTCTGAAACCTCAAGTAATTGAAAAAATGGAGATTGAAATTAAGAATGCTCCGAAGACGGTCTTATATGAGACTAGTGTTCGAGAGTTTAAGAATTTCCTCTCGTTACTAAAATCTAATATGTAAAGGAGTCATTATGACTGAAAAACATGAAGACCTCGACGATGTAGTAACAGACGAAATCGTTGAACAAACTCTCGAAGAAATGGATGGTAAAGCACCTGCTCCTAAAGAAGACCCCGACGCAACTTCTCCCGAAGATGCAGTGGCGTCTGTCGATAAGGTAGTAAAAGATGCTCCACCCAAAATTAAGAAAGTCCACCCAAAAACAAAAGCGGGTATGATTAGTGCAATGACTGATACAATGTTGAAAATGTCCAAAAAGGACATGGAAGAGATGTATAGCAGTTACAACGAATCAGTAGATATGGAAGATAGTGAAGTTGTTGTTGAAACAACTGTAGATACTTCTGCTGAGTTAGACGCACTAGTTGAGTCTGAAGCAACTCTTTCCGAAGAGTTTAAAGCAAAAACCGCAATACTTTTTGAGACTGCTCTAAAATCAAAACTTTCAGAAGAAGTTGACAGATTAGAAGCACAATACAAATCAGAGTTAGCAGAAGAAGTATCTTCAACTAAATCTGACCTTGTTGAAAAAGTGGATAACTACCTCAACTATGTAGTTGAAACTTGGATGGAAGACAACAAACTTGCTGTGCAGAATGGTCTGCGTACTGAGATTGCTGAAACTTTCATGGAGAAAATGAAAGACCTCTTCACAGAGTCTTACATTGATGTTCCAGAATCTAAAGTTGACCTAGTTGATGAACTTGCTGAGTCTGTAGATGAGTTGGAAACAAAACTCAACGAACAAACACAGAAAGTAATCGACACTACAGTAGAACTAGAAGGATACAAGAGAAACACGATTATTCGTGAAGCATCTCGTGACCTTGCAGAGACACAAGTTGAAAAACTAAAATCACTCATTGAAGATGTTGATTTTGGAAGTGAAGAATTATTCACTGAAAAAGTAAACACAATCAAAGAGTCATACTTTAGTCAAAAAATCAAAGAAGAAGTAAGTCAAGACATTGCAGAAGAAGCAGACCAAACGGTTGAAGTTTCTGATGTTATGGGTTCTTACCTCTCCGCAATTCGTAAAACAGCATTAAAATAAGGAAGTATCACAATGCAACAATCATACGACACATTAATAGAAAAGTGGGCACCAGTCCTAGACGAAGGTGTGGCAATCAAAGACCACCACAGACGTCAAGTTACTGCCGCTATCCTAGAAAACCAAGAGCGTGCTTTACAAGAAGAGCGTTCAGCACTTAGCGGATTCTTAACAGAGAACGCCGCCGCACCCGGAAACTCCACATCAGGTGTTTCTAACTTTGACCCAGTATTAATCTCATTAGTACGACGCTCAATGCCTAACCTAATCGCATACGACGTATGTGGCGTTCAACCAATGAATGGACCAACTGGTCTTATCTTTGCGATGAAAGCAAGATATGGTAAAGGTGCAACATCTTCAAGAGAAGCATTATTCAACGAAGCAGAAACACGATTCGGTGGCGACTCAGGTGGTACACATGACTCAGACAACGCATCTGGTTTCAATGGTGTTGATTCAGAAGGCGCACGTCTAACTGCACTAGGTGCAGGCGGTATGCCAACTGCTGATGCTGAAGCATTAGGTGCAACAGGCGGTTCTACTTTCAACGAAATGGGTTTCACCATCGAGAAGCAAACTGTTACTGCTAAGTCACGCGCATTAAAGGCAGAGTATTCATTAGAACTTGCTCAAGACCTTAAAGCAATCCACGGTTTAGATGCTGAAACAGAGTTAGCAAACATATTGTCAACTGAAATCCTCGCTGAAATCAACCGCGAAGTTATCAGAACAATTAACTCACAAGCAAAAACTGGTGCACAACAGTCAAACGTAACTGCTAAAGGTATATTCAATATGTCTGCAGATACAGATGGACGTTGGAGTGCAGAGAAGTTCAAAGGTCTCGGAGTACACATCGACAGAGAAGCAAACGTTATTGCTAAAGAAACTCGTCGTGGTAAAGGTAACATCGTAATCTGTTCATCAGACGTTGCTACTGCTCTCGCCGCCGCAGGAACTCTTGACTATTCACCTGCTCTTGCATCAACCCTACAGGTAGATGACACAGGTAACACTTTTGCAGGTGTATTAAACGGACGTATCAAAGTATACATAGACCCATATGCAAGCACAGACTACATCACTGTAGGTTATAAGGGTTCAAACCCATATGACTCAGGCGTATTCTATTGCCCATATGTACCGTTACAAATGGTTAAAGCAGTGTCTGAAAACTCATTCGCTCCGAAAATCGGGTTCAAAACTCGTTACGGCATGGCGTCTAACCCATTCGTAGGTGCAACACCTTCAGATGGTTTGGCAACAGTCAAAACTAACCAGTACTACAGAATCTCAAAAGTGATTAACATCCTTACATAGATTACTGTTAAAAAAATGAGAGTTGGGTTAACCAACCAGTTTTTAGGGAGACTTCGGTCTCCCTTTTTTTTGTCTAAAAATAAATGAAAAAAAGTGAAAAAAGTACTTGACAAAAGATGTTTTTTATGGTACCGTAAGATATAATAAAAAAACATGAAAGGAATTTATTATGGACGGAAGAATAAAATTAGAGTATTTGAACAGCGCAATGAAAACAAAGGTACGTCGCCGACGTGCAAGTTTACGAAAACAAAAGTATCGTGATGGTCTTCAAACTATTAAAAATGTAAGCAAAGAAAACCGCGATTATCGCAAAGCGAAATATTTAGCGTGGTGTCGCAGGCGACCAAACGGCGTGGTGTCGCAGGGGATACAGTCCCAACTACTATACTAGGGGTTTTCAGAGATTAATATAAAAAAGTGAAAAAAAGTGAAAAAAGTACTTGACATTCTCTGTTTTATATGGTACTGTAAGACATAATAAGAAAGGAAATATTATGAAAGTAAATAGAAAAGATATCGAGAACAGGAAAATGACAAGAGAGTTTTTTGATTATGTTCTTAGTTTCTATGGTAAAGGTGGTCTTTATGACTTCGGTGCCAAGTTAGATGATGTAATCACTGCAACGCAGATTTATCTCAACAAAATCGTGACGAATAAAAATAAGTTTTATACTTGGGGTTATGGCGATAGTCTTGACCGCGAAAGAGTTCGTGACATCTTGTTAGATGAAGACATCTTCGGTTACGAGTGGAAAACAAATGCTAAACTTCACTTAGACTTAACAAACTAAAAAAAGTGCTTGACATTCTCTGTCAAGTATGGTATGGTAACACATAATACAGAAAGGAAAAAAATATTATGGAATACGAAACTTACGAATATGTAGAAGAACCTACACTAGAAGAACAGATTGAGGCATCAGTCAAAGAAGGAATAACTTTAGGACTTTTCAAAGACCTTGATGGTGACCCAACTTTCTTGAAGTTCAAGGCGACAGTTGATGAGATAGAAAATGCCTCTAGAGACGAACGTATTGCGGACATCGAGGATTCTTATGAAGAGTTCTTGGCAGGAGGTGCGTAACAATGGCATTAGTATTAGGATACACTAAAGAGAAAGAGTTCGTACAAGAATGTTTCAATACTCGTTTAGAGTTCGAACACAGATACGAAGAACTCATTGAGAGATTTGGTGGATTTGACTTTGAGTTTCTAAAGGAATATGAAGTCAGTGGTTACAACTCAAAACTTATAAAAGACATGAATACAGAAATGCAAATCAGAAAGGAAAATATATAATGAAAGCATATGAAGTAAAACTAAAGTTGAACACAAGGAACGAGGATTGGAAACGATTTGCAACCGCAAAGGAAGCAGTCAAGTTTATCCTAGACGAGAGACACACCGAAGGGTTCACGGTCTCTGGACGTACCTATGATGAAAAGTTCGAAGAGTTAGAATGGATTGAGAAAGGTCGCATTGTAAATGTGTGACTTATTCTCTTCCTATATAATTATAAAGAAAGTGGAGAGTTATAATGTTTGAGTTTTTTCTGGGATTAATGATTGGTGGTTTTGGAACCATACTGTTTGTCTTTATGACAAGTGTTGATATTGATTGTGGCGGGTATACTGCTATGACACCCGAAGAAGAAGATGAAGAAAGAGAAATGTATCTGAGGGGTGAAGACTAGTGGGTAGTAAAGCAGGAAAGATTTGGGGTAACACTGAACTAGTACATGCTAATGGCGTATTAGAGTTTCATCGTATCAACTTCAAAAAGGGATACAAGTGTTCCGAACATTTACACAAACATAAATGGAATGGTTTCTTTGTTGAGAGTGGAACTATGATTGTTCGTGTATGGCAAGACGGAGAACAGGATGGTCTTGTTGATGAAACAATACTAACTGCAGGAGACTTCTGTCAAGTAAAACCCGGAAAGATACATCAGTTCGAAGGTGTTCAAGATGGTGTTGCGTTTGAACTCTACTGGGCAGAGTTTGCTCACGATGACATTGAGAGAAGAACTATAGGAACTTCTATTTAATCTCAAACTGAGAGAAAGCAAAGGAAGCATTGAAAGTTAGATACGACGCATCACCTGTTGAGGAGTTAAATGTTATTGCACCTAAGTCAGTAGGAATACAATCTCTATATGTGATTTGTCTTATTGAGTTGTTGTGACTTGAAAGGATAGACAAGGTTATATCAGAATATGTTGGTATTGCGATTCTTCTATTTTCCGCAGATATCTGACCCACGTTCACACCGCGTTGCATCCAATCAAACATCTCTCTATAGGAAGTCATATCTTCGTCAAGGAGAATACTAAACTCGACAGAACCAAATGTTATTTTGTCACCAACCAAAGGAACAGAAGATAGTCGTTTCACAGAAAGGGGAACTGAGTTAACAGACATAGAAGGGTGAGATACCTCTTGAACAAAATACTCTAGATTGGGATATCGTGTTCTATCAATACTAATACGGAAACCCGTAGGTTGTAAGTAGTTCACATTAGATGTAAGTTCTACATCTTTCAATTGAGTTTTAAGTGTTG
>Ga0181419_1000533_pt1 | contig 13271 bp, 16 predicted proteins | sample 42SPOviralmetaG_FD_130144 | JGI IMG/M metagenome (GOLD analysis project Ga0181419, IMG submission 130144) | Marine viral communities from the oligotrophic San Pedro Time Series (SPOT) site, San Pedro Channel, CA, USA - 42 SPOT_SRF_2013-04-24 | ecosystem: Environmental > Aquatic > Marine > Strait...
CTGATACGATCGTTGCGCCACCAAATGACAGAGCCATGCTTTCTGTTTTCGTTTGTTGAGGAGATTCATCAGGAGGAGTCTTTTCTACTGTCCAACCAGCAATCTTAAGAAGACCTTCAATACCTTCCCCGCTAGTTGGATCGATCTCTACGCCACCAAGTTTAATGGTAAACGCTGATTCATCTAAAAATTGCTTTGCCATATAATACCTACTTCGGCTTACTTGTAGTTCCAGCACCAAGACCTGGAGTATCAGTATGAGTATGACCCTTACCAGATATTCCTGCCGAAACATGATCGACAGATGCTGTAGATTTTCCAGTAATATCTAAATCACCAGTTAAATTTATATTGCCTGTCCAGTTGGTTGTCGGGGTATCTACTGTCGTAGTACCCGCAACTGTAAGGTTGGTGTCACCGTCAACTGTGACATTTGTATTTCCATCTACAAATATTGTAACATTACCCTTAACGTGCAGGCTATCATTACTAGCAACTAGAGTATAATTATCTTTAACGACTTTTGTAACTTTGTCACCGTCAGGGTACACCTCATACATTGTACCGCTTCTGTGGAACTCTTTGATCCTTTCCGCATCAGGCGTGTCGTCATATTCTTTATAATGACCCGACTCGGTTTCCATCACATGGTTCATCGGATATACAGCAGAGAATTTACTTTGAGGGATTCTTATTTTATTACTGGCTGAAACGGAATCAGTATTCTGCCCTCTCGCCCTCTTATTTACATCCGACTCTCCAGTGTATTTGGGATAAACACCATTGGGGTCGTTAAACCCAAGCGTAGTTTCTGCAGCCTCAGAAGGCGCACCCGCAAGAGTTCCCACAACCGCAGGCTCTTGAGCTCTATCTCCATCTAGAAAGAACCCAACAACCCAAGTGCCCTCTACCATCCCTGTCGGAGACTTGCCGATACCACTTACTGAAGCAGAATCTATACCGCCCAACGGTATTGCCCAAGGTAGGGTTTCTGTAGGTATCTTATCTTTATTGTCGGTATGATATCCATATGTGCGAACACGCACACGACCCAGTTGCGCTGGGTCATTACGATCTTCAACTACACCGAAAAACCAAGTAAAGTTTCCCTTACCGACAAAATCTCTCATCTATTCATTCTCTGAATTTGTTGTCTATCCAACATTTACCATAGTATAATATACCCAACCAAACTGTGAACATTATACCATCGAAATATGATAGGTTATTCCATGCTTCCAGTGGCGCTTCCATTTACTTTTTCTTAGCCTTTTTTCTTTTTTTCTTCGGCTTTTCTTCAACCAATTCTTCTTCATCATGAGTCGGTTCTTTTATCTCTTGAAGAAATTGTGGTTTTGTTTTTTCGTTTATTTCTGAGAGAAACTTCTTTTCTCTATCTGATCCAGGTATTGGCATACAAATCTCCTATTGTTTTGTAGATGTATCTTTAACACATTCCATTACGGTCGACATAGATTCTGACCCATCGAGGAACTTATTTCTTAGTTTTGTAATTAAGTATTTTCCACTAAGGTATTTATCTTCGGTGTTCACTTGGTCTAGCACATTAGAAGCTGGGGGGATATTCAAGTTTATGATATCGCCGACATTTAATTCACTATCCCCAGGAACAACAACCTCAACCTGCGTATTGAAAATGTGCGAAAAGTATGCTTCACTCTGCGCCAAGTGTTCGCTAAATTTTTTAGTTGAAGCAACTTCAGACGAAAACAAAGAATCATTATCATGACCATATCGTGATGTATTCATCCTGACTACAGGGTCTCCTATAGTTTGCCCGCCAGCGATTTTAAATTTTTGTAACTTTTTAAATTTAGAAATATAGTCGTCATACTTGTAAACAACTTCTCTCTTATTTTTCTTTAGTGTATCGATAAATATACTTCTAGACTGATATAGCCCTGACTCTAAATTTTCTAAAAAGTCTGATTGTTTTAAAACCTCAAATGACCTTATATTTGTAGCTTCCGTATAGTCATCTTTCTTTTTATCTTTAAACATACCTGAAAAGTTTGATGGTGTGTATGAATATGTTTCTTTTGGTTCTTTCTCGACCAATTGCCCTAAATTTTTAAAATTAAAACCCAAACTATCCTCATAAAATAAATAATAAGGAATGTGGTCATCTGAATCAGCTTCTTTGCATAGAAAGTCTATCGTGTCATCTACTGATAAATTTGGTATTACAAACTTATGCGCCCCGTTAGTCTTATCGAAATCATTTTTTCTGGCTATCCTAAAATTAACAGCTTCTCTGACAGAAGAGTAAATCGCCTTGGCGTTTGAATTGTATACGAATTCATCGGTTAGACTTTGTATCATTGATGAGATATCATTACCATTGACTCCCCCATAAGACCTAGATATTTTTTGGCTGGATGCCATATAAGCCTCGATGCTAATTCCTGAAAAGAAATAAACTTCGCTATTTTCTTCGATCCGTTTCCTGTCAGACATTTCATATAAATTAAATACATGATCTCTATATGGCAGGCTTGGGTCGTTAGATCTATATGAAACAATTAACATCTCCGCTCCAGAAAACCCACCCTGAGTCACGCCATCTTTAATTTGATTTATTGTGTTGAATAAACCAAGAGAATCATTTATCACCAAATCGCACTGAATATAATGTTCGAATAAACTTTGATAGACGCTAAACTCTACCGTCACAGACTGCAAGTCAATAACTTGACCAGTAGCCGTGATCAGTTTAAATGATCGAATATCGACATCACCTGCGTGCTTATAGCCTTCTATAGAACCTGACATTAAACCCCATTCCTCAGGATATCTTCAACCTCATCTCTAATTTGAGGCAAGTATCTCTTATCTAGTAAGGATATAGATCGCCTTCCTTCATTCAACTCAAACTCGTAATCGTATTTTGTGACAACAGATTTTCGGTAATCTACATGCGTAGAATTGTATGTAGATTGATCAACCACAACAACCCTCTCCGGCAATACAGTAGAATCAAATAAGACCTCTGTTTTTGCTGGAACTTTCGTGCCGTCTTGTTTTGTTCTGGATAAGTAAATCCTATACTCATGGATTTGAGACTGAGCTTCTGACAAAGATCCATACTTTGATTTGAGATGTTCTTCGAATGCGCTAACGGAAATTGGCCACTCAAAATGTACATCTTTAATGTTTGAGAAATGCAAAACCAACCAAGCGTAATTTGAATCCCCATAATATTTCTCAGCAATGGTATCTGGTCTATCGCCTTCTTGTATGTCATACTCATAGTAGACATCAGTTCTACTTTCTAAAGAACTTTGTATTTTAAACCTTCTCAATATATTAGTCAATTCAACAGTATTACCTGTACTAGATATATCGTGCTTGATTGTTGGAAAGTATGAAAAATAATTAGACATTATGTTTCACCCTGTTTTTTACTATTTACTGGTTCAGGCAACCCAGAATCTAAATCGCCACGTGTAATAATTTTCGTTTCTTGGAATGAGAGTTGAATCTCAACAGATACTGGAGCTCCAGTATCTTGGAAAAACAGCGGGATACCTTCTCCGTTGTAATTTATATTCATAGATTTCAGAACACAAGTTCCTATTCTGTATAGATTACCTGCGATTGCGTCAGCGAAAGATACTTCAAATTCGTCTGGGTATTTGAAAGCTAGAGAACCCGCAGCATATTCGGGGTGCATATGATATTTGTATGCGTTTATTATTTTTTGTATTGCTATTGACTCTTCAGCATTTCGTGCGATAAATTTATAGGTGAAGCTATGCTCTCGCATATCAACCCCCTTGAACAATACAGCCATATGCGGGTTAACAGCCAACCCCTCATCGAGCATGGTGCCTTGAACTACTGAAGCCCCAGTGAAAGCGCCACCCAAAGCTGCACCAGCACCACCGCCCAACTTCGCTGCTGCAGCAGTAGCGACAGCTGCAGCAATAGGAGCCCCTGCTTGGACTTGGGCGTCTGTATCTCCAGACTTAAATGCGCCCACCGATGCGTTTATTTTTGAAGAAATTAAATCTGATAGATCATTTCCGGCAGCACTCAGCTGACCGCCTGATATCCTACCAGCTGAAGCAGCACCGAGTGCGCCCAAATCAGAATTCTCATACTGAGCTCCATATGTGGTTTGTAGGTTGCTCGGTATTGGTAATACTATATTTCTAATAGTCAAATCTTCCGCAGCATCTTTTCTACTTTGACGTACACGATTCTTTACAGTAAAAATCATGTAATGCTCATCAGTTAGATCTGCAGGGAATTGAAGCGGTTCTTTCACCTTACTGTTATCATAAAGGTCAGCTAAAGGTGAATTTAATATGGTTCCAGATTTTGTTTTCTCTAACAATTCATTAAAGTTGGCATTAATTGATATGCCATTACTTCCTGCCGAAATTGAAAAACTGCCCTTGCCTGCTGCCCCAGCAAAGTCTTCTAGGTTTCCCTTTACCTCAGCTACCTGCGATTTTATTCCAGATGTTATTTGTTTCAGGTTTATTTTCATTGAACGAGCCTGTATATAAATATGCGTTGACGTATCTATTTATAATCAGATTATGGCGCAATTTTATAAAGGCAAATATCAATGTAAATTCCCTGAGAAGTATAAGGGAGATCCCTCGGATATTATTTATCGATCAAGCTGGGAACTAAATTGCATGTCATACTTTGACAAGAACCCAGACATAGTTTGGTGGGCTTCAGAACCTTTCCCGATCGGATATCGATCACCAATCGATGGCAAGAAACATCGTTACTTTGTTGACTTTGTCATCAGAACTAAAAACAAAGAAACAATTATGATTGAGGTCAAACCGCACCACCAAACGCATGAACCCAAAGCACAGAAGCGGTTGACCAAAAGGTATCTAAATGAAGTGAAGACTTGGGGCGTGAACCAAGCCAAATGGGAAGCAGCAATAGATTATTGTAAAGATCGTGGTTGGAAGTTTCAGATTCTCACTGAAAAAGAGCTGTATAAAAAGAATAAATAGTACATAACAAGGAGCAATTGCTATCGCTACTATATTTGATGACCTACTCGCAGCTGGTGTTCGTAAAGGACAGATACCAAACCGCACTCAAGCTGCTAGAGATTGGTTTAGAAATAAAGCAAGACAGCAAAGAAGTGCTGCTGTGTATCCAGACAATATAATTAAATCTAGCGATAGCAGGAAGGCTCGTGTACTTATTGGTAGGATGTACCACTTTAAGTATGAGCCTAAAGGCGCAAAGGAACTGCCATATTATGACAGGTTTCCTTTAATATTCATGGTAAGCGTAGCTCCTGGTGGGTTTTATGGAATCAATTTACACTACCTTCCGCCCCAACTCAGAGCCAGATTGATGGACTCGCTATATGATATTACAAATAATACGAAATATGATGAGTCTACAAAGCTAAAAGTATCATATGATGTACTAAATAGTGCTAGCAAATACAGGTTTTTCAAACCAACCTTTAAGCATTATCTCAGTTCTCAGGTCAGATCGAAGTTTATTGAGATTAATTCTACGGAATGGGATACTGCGCTATTCCTCCCAACAGAAAGGTTCCAGAAAGCCAAGAAAACTAAAGTCTGGTCAGATAGTAGGAAAATGATTTAATGGGATTTAATGTCAACGATATGGTATCGTCACTCAATAAGAGTGGATTCGCAAAACCTTCTCACTTTGAAGTATTCATTCAAGGCGGTGGGGATATAGACACTGAGCGTGAACTATCATATAGAGCAGAATCTGTAGATATTCCAGGAAGAAGTATCGCTTCCGTTGAACATAAATTTCAAAATTATGGACCAGTGAATAAAGTTGCTTATGGGGCAATCTATGGTGACGTAACTGTTCAGTTCCTCGTCAGTCAAGATATGAGAGAAAAAGAATACTTTGAGATATGGCAAGAAAAAATGGTTGGGACTGGCGCATTTGCTGATGGGCAAGCGCAGTACAATACAAAATATTTTGATAATTATGCGGGAACTATAGAAATACGACAATATGGTTCACACGGAAACCTACATTCAATACACACATTGAACGAAGCATACCCTTTAATCGTAAACCCAATCACAATGAACTGGGCTGAAGACGGTGCTGTAAGAATGGGTGTTACGTTTGCTTATAGAAATTACAAGTGCATTTTCACAAAACAAGACCAACCAGAAAAGGGGTTTGGGTTTTCAGTCAGACTTGGGACTGGTGGTATTAGTGGAAGTTTGAGTTTGCCTAAACTCGGAAATATAGTTGGGTCGAGTGAAGTTGGCGGACAAATTAATGCAGCTGTAGGTAACATAAATAACAGAGTTGCCTCGATAAGAAGCTCATTACAATTTTAAATTATTTTATATAACTGGAGAATATCATGGCTTTACCATCATTATCTGCGCCCGAATTTATAACGACAGTGCCGTCGACGGGTGAAGAGATAAAATATAGACCATTTCTAGTCAAAGAAGAAAAGATACTTCTTATGGCTTTAGAAGGAAATGATCAAAATGAAATAACTAATGCTATAATGAAGATACTTAGCAATTGTGTTCTAAGTAATGTTGACATTAAAAAGCTAGCAACATTCGATATTGAATACTTATTTTTAAAGTTGCGTGGAAAATCTGTAGGGGAAGTGATAGAAATAAAGGTTGGTCATACAAACCCAGATAACCCTTGTAAGCATAGAACTGAATTAGAAATAAACATTGATGAGATTCAAGTTGTTGGTGATAAGCCGAACGATAAAATACAACTAGATGAATCTATCGGTGTTAAACTTAGATTTGCTGGAATGAATGATATATCTGATGTGGATACAGAATCTTCATCAGACTTATTTAAAATGATAGCAGGTTGTATTGAATATGTTTATGACCAAGAAAATGTTTATGGTGAATTTAGTCAGAAAGAAATGGAAACTTGGCTTGAACAATTAAGTTCCGAGCAATTCTCAAAAATAACAGCGTTCTTTAACGATAGCCCAAAGCTACAGCAGGTGGTAAAGTGGAAATGTCCTGAATGCGGTGAAGAAGATGAGATGACCTTGGAGGGTCTTGCTGCTTTTTTTATGTAAGCATGGTACATGACTCATTGGCGAATATGTACCAGCTGAACTTCGCTCTAATGCAACATCATAAGTACAGCTTAACCGAGCTGGATAATATGATTCCATTTGAGCGAGACATTTACGTTGCCCTTTTACAAAACTTTTTGAAAGAGCAAGAAGAAGAACAGAAAAATAGGAACTGATAATGACAGAAGAAACAGAGAATAATAAAGTATTTCACCCAGCCGACACGAACGGAGACGGTAATGTGAGCGATGCTGAAGAGCAGTTGTATTTGGAGTTTAAAAGAAAAGAACTCGAAGACGCAGATGCTATGCGTGATGCCCAACGTAATATGACATGGTTTGCGCTTGGTGGGTTACTACTCTATCCGTTTGCTGTTGTTATTGCATCATTAATTGGATTAGATCAAGCCCAAGAAACTCTAGGCGATATGGCACCAACATACTTTGTGTCTGTTGCTGGTATCGTTGCTGCGTTCTTTGGGTTTCAAAACAAAAAGAAATAGGAATGAATAATGGCTGACCCGAAGTTACCTGAAGTTCTACAAGCTAATTTAGATACTAATGCGACAGTATCTCAGAACCAACAGAAATTACAGAATGCGATGGCGGTATTTGCTGCCAGTAACAAGACATTCTCTAAAACTTCTGTAGCACTAAACGACTTCGCCAAACAGCAAATTACCAAACTAAATCCATTTAAAAGTTTAAAAGATAAATTCGATAATTCGTTTGCTGGTCAAAAACTCAGGCAAAAGAAAGAAGAAGAAAACCTAGCGAAGGCTGCGGGAATAACACGTGATGAACTACTATTACTCAAAGCTAACAAGGAACTAAAAGAGGCGCAGACCGCTCAGGCTGATGCGTTAAAGAATTCCCTTGATGAATATGGACTAAACGTAAATACATTCTTCAATGATGCGGGTGAGCTTCAGACTAGAATGGCTGAACGTGACGAAACTGGCAGGTTCCAGTCAGCCCAAACCATTGTTAATGGTATCGTAGGCTCCATGGAAAGCGGTCAGATGCAAGAAATAGAAAACCGCAGAGAGCAAGCCAGACGTGATGAAGAACAGTCTGTATTATTAGGGTCATTAGCTGGAGGAATCAGCAAACTAGGAGACAACCTCCTCAAGGGATTGAAGTCTTTAGGCAAAGGCGGTGGTATGGGTCTTGGTATTTTTGCTGGTCTAGTTGCCACGCCATTAATAGTGCTTTCTAATTTCTTCGGTCAACTTAAAAAGGAATTTAGAGCTCTAAAGAACCTGACGAATACTAAAATACTTGCGCCAATCAAATCATTAGGAACATGGTTAAAGGGTCTTGGTGGGCAATTCAAAACCCTTACATCAACAAAATATTTTACTCCATTTAAGAATTTCGGGAATTGGTTAAAGGGTCTTGGTGGGCAATTTAAGGGACTTGTCTCAAGTAAATTGGGCAAATCATTAGACCCAATTAAAAACCTTGGAACCTCTTTAAAGGCAGCAGGGAATCAGTTGAAGGCATCTACTGCTAAAAATATTATTGATCCCCTTAAATCCCTTGGGTCTTCTTTGAAGAATGCTGGTAGCCAATTCAAAGCAGCTAGTAAAGCTAATGTCATAAATCCAGCCACCAATGCAATCACTGGTATTCGGAGTTACTTCTCAGGTCTAGGTGCCAATGTAAAAACGGCATTTAGTCAAGGTGGAAAATTTGGTATTGTTTCAGACATAGGGAAATCTATAAAAGGAATGTTTGGTTCGGGCGGCAAGTTCGCTAGCATAAGCAAGGCATTCAAAGCTGGGTTCCAACCTATATCTAAATTCGCAGCAGGTGCTGGTAAACTTCTTGGTAAACTATTCCTACCAGTGACAGTCATCATGGGAATCATTGATGCAGTCAAAGGATTTATGGAAGGGTTTTCTGAAGAAGGAATTGTTGGGGGATTAGCTGGCGCATTCGAAGGGGTTATCACTGGACTAGTTGCTGTTCCTCTCGATCTACTTAAAAATCTAGTTTCTTGGATTGCTGGAAAGCTGGGGTTTGAAGGACTATCAGAAAAACTCGACAGCTTCTCTTTCGCTGAAATGTTTGCCAAATTCTTCGACTTTATCCAGAATATAAGACTAGCAATTGGCGACTGGATTCAAGATAAACTATTGAGCTTGAAGTCTCTACGCCCAGAATGGCTTGGGGGGTTGAGCGATGAAGAGATTGCTCAGGAAAGAGCTAACTTAGATGCGGAACGTGCGGCACGTGATGATCTTATAGCAGAAAACAGGCTGAAGAAAACTGCTAAGAACAAAGGCATTTCAGTTGACGAATTGAAAATGAATATGCTTGCCGATGAGACAAATAACAGGCAAGCAGCTGACCTTGTTAGAGAAAAATTAAGCGGTAATCCTGCTGGGGCAGGGGGAAATAAAGGGGCAGAGGTCAACGCTCAGTCTGCTCAGGCTGCTTCTGCAGCTGGGAACGTAGTAGTTACAACTATCGCACCCACTAATGTTAATGCCCCAACTTCAACTAGCGTTAGTAACCAAACAAATGTAACTCCAACCGCATCTAGAAATAGGAATAGATCTAGACGTGGTAGACAATACGCTCCTGCATAAAAAAGGGCAGCCGAAGCTGCCCCAAACCTACCAAGAATGAATTAATCTTCTTCGGCTAGTTTCTCAAAGAACGATAGACTATCATCTTCCTCATCCTGCGCAGGAGCTGCAGCTACTGGAGCTGGTTTAGCTGCTGCCACTGGAGTTGACTTTTCAAATGGAATCTCATCATCCGTAGCTTCCATAGCTGAAGCAGTTGTCGGAGCGGTGCTACCAATGCCCAGAACACGGTTCAACTTAGTCTCAAGTTCCGCATAAGATTTAAAGTTCTTACGCTCAAGGAATGCAGCTAGTGAATACAAACCCTCATAAGTTTTCTCGAGAGCATCGTCGTCACCGCCAAGTAATTCGCTAGACGAATCAAACTCAGACTTATCATAGTTACGATATCCATCAACCTGACGAATCTTCAATTTAAAGTCAGCACCTTCCCAGAAATCGAATGGGTTAATTGCTTGCTCATCTTCAAACGCTGGATTCATCGCTTCGTTCAACTTGTCAAAGATTTTCTTACCATACTGATACAAGAATACCTTACCTTCATTCGATGGATTAGATGGATCTTTAACCACCATAATGTTAGAAGTATACTTGAGTCGACGCTTTTGTTGACGGGCTTGATCTTTACCTGCGTCAGTACCATTATTCCAAAGAGTGGTATTGTACTCAGATACTGGATCTTTCTCGCCAATAGTTGTTAGGGAGTTCTCAATATACCAACCACCTTTACCTTGGAATCCGTGATCGAATAATCGAACCCATGGTAGATCTTCACCTTTCGGCTCAGGCAGGAATCGAATAACGGCATAACCATTACCTGCTTTATCTACTTCTGGTTTCCAAAAACGATCGTCACCGCTTGGCTTGGCGCCAGCTGATAATTTATTTCCTTCGGAGACTAGTTTGCTGAGAGAGTTACTGCGGTTTTTCTTTAGTGATGCAAATGACATATTATTTTACCTTTCTGTATGCAATGTATTTTAGTTTAAGTACTGCTAGTATTATATACTTCTTTTGAGGAGAAGTCAACCTTTTTAACAACTTTATTTATAACACCTGAGAACTATATCTTTCAGCTTCTTCTTCTCAGTTGGTGAGAACTGCTCAAGGAATGGGGAGTATTTCTTCATCAATTTAATCGTATCATTCAATACAATATCATCATATTTCGCCCATAACTTTGAGAACCCAACGAGCTTATCAAGTAAGACCATTGTTTCTACAGCAATTCTACCTTGAGCAAAGTGACGATATATCAAAGGATGACTCCCGTCAATTGCCATAAACAAGTTATTAAAATCTTCATCGATATCATATAAGTACGATACATCTTCTGAGAACCTGTACGTTAATGACTCGACACGTTTCTTCCATGCGGTAAGAACATCAGCTGATGAACTGCCCATCATATCGCCAATCCATTTATTAGTCACGCTAGTATTGTTTACATAGTTAGCGACTAGAAACTTTAAGAAGTCTTCACGCTTAAATCGCTTAGACGCCTTCTCAAAGAAATACCTATCCTTCCGTGTTAGGTATGCGTTTTCTTTTGCGTTAGTTTTGCCGTTGTATTTAAAGAAGTCATATGAGTCACGTACAAAGTGCTGACTCACTGCGAGATATGCTTTATAGCATTCGAACCCTGACATCATATCGTCATCTTTCTCCATAATTAAATAGGAAGCCTTGCGCCCTTAGCAAGAAAGTTTAAATCTTGGGCTTCAACTTCTAGTTTACCCTTTATAACAGTATTAAGTAATTTGGCTGCAACTTCTATCTCCATCTCATTGGTTTCGCACCACCAACATACAGCGTCCATATAGCTTATGCGTTTCTCAATAACAACTCTCTCGATAATCCCTGAGAACTTTGCTGTCGTCATGACTTCTACCATTCATTACTCCCATCTGTAAAATATATGATCAGCTATCTCGATCGTTTTAGTTTTAGTAACAGCCCAATCTGGCATCACATAGTCCGCATGATAATGAGTAGCGCCTTCAGTGATATCAATTATTATACTACGGCTAGACATATAAGTCAATAGTAGATTTTTAATTTTGCCAAAGGTCTTCCAGTCATTAATCGTATCAGCCTTGCCATCACAATACCATGAGAACTGGCACTTGTTTCTAATAGGAACCTGCTCACCTGTTCTCCACGACGCACGTGTTAAACTTTGAGTCACAACGCCCTCGATGGTATTCGGGAAGCGCCAATCCTCAACACGATTTAGCGTAACCATAGCAACCGCCAACTGACCAGCAACGCCTTGATTCCTTGCCTCGAAATACACATTCTTAGCAAGCCAAGTCAACTCAACGTCATCATGATCAACTACCTCACCATAACTCAAGTCAGTCGATGTATATGCAACAACAGCCAAACAAACAAATATCAAACCAATCAGCCACTTCATGATATAGAATCCTTGTATAATTTAATTGTATCAATCATTTTAAATATCCAATTATCACGCTTCTCAACAAACACTTGAGCTTCGTCTTCATTCTCAACGCCAATTACAATTACAATCTGATCAATTGGGATACCAGTCATTTCTTCAAACATCACGCAATATGCAGATGCCTGTTGAAAGTAGTTCCCGATATACTGTTTCTTCTTTAACTTTCCTGCGGTCTTATAATCTATTACTGATAATTTCCCATCAAACTCAGCGATACAATCTACACGCCCAGCTATCCCGAGATAGTCAGAGTACAGCGCACACTCTTGAGCACGGACTTTGCCCAAACGACCATCAAGAACTTTCTTAATAGAGTTGAACATCGCACGTTCGTGGGGAAGGAATAGTGACTTGTCTAAGTTATTATCAACATAGTCTTCACACATCTGGTGGACATTAGTGCCTCGACGTGCAGCTTGAGTAGAAATCCGATCAGCCTCAGCATCACCAACACGCCTTCTCCACTCAGCTATACCTTTCTTAGAAAGAATACCAAGTACAGTCGTTACACTAGGATACCAACCTTTGGGGGTGCCATAATATCTACCACCTTTCATGGTAGTAGTTTCTACTTCTTTAAACTCAATAGGGTCATGCTCAAACATAGTTGGTTTACTTTTAGCCAAATTTAGGTACTATTATACCTTATATCCAACTAAAAGTAAACCATTATTTCTATTTAATTTAACTATAGATGCCCATGCCATAACATGTTTGGATATATTCCTTGACGAAATCAGAACGCACGATGTCATCTGGCTTGAAGTCAATCGTATCAAACGATTTCATCTTGCCCAGAACCTTTAGGAACTGACCGATACCAGACTCTTGGTTATACCGCTTAGAAGTAAGATCATCCTGCTTACCGTCACCGCTAAACATAATCCGAGAGTTCTCACCCACACGTGTGATTACTGTATTCAACTCACCCCAATCTAAATTTTGGAACTCGTCGACTAGTACGATGGAATCATCCCATGTAGTACCACGTATGAAAGACGTTGACACAAACTGAACTTTGCCTTTCTGTTTGAGTATGTCATATGCATCACCCCGATTGAACATTTCGCTAAACAATGCTCGATAGGGCTCTTCATAAACTTTAGTCTTTTCGGTAATGTTTCCTGGGAGGA
>Ga0181419_1000534_pt1 | contig 13271 bp, 10 predicted proteins | sample 42SPOviralmetaG_FD_130144 | JGI IMG/M metagenome (GOLD analysis project Ga0181419, IMG submission 130144) | Marine viral communities from the oligotrophic San Pedro Time Series (SPOT) site, San Pedro Channel, CA, USA - 42 SPOT_SRF_2013-04-24 | ecosystem: Environmental > Aquatic > Marine > Strait...
TAGAGCATTTAGAAGACAACATATTTAATAAAGGTTACCCCGGAGCCAAAGAAGCAATTAATTATCTTTACAGTTTACATGATATGCTGGAAGGCAATTCAACATCACAAGTTAGTATGACAACAAAATGGGATGGTGCTCCAGCCATTGTAGCAGGTAAAGACCCACAAACAGGTAAATTCTTTGTAGGTACTAAAGGTGTTTTTGCTACAAGAAAACCTAAAATTAATTTTACCACAAATGACATTAAACTTAATCATCCAGGGCAAGATGAATTACAAGCAAAATTAACAGTATGTTTGCAAACTTTAAGTAAACTTAATTGGGATACCATTGCACAAGGTGATATGCTTTGGGGTGGAACAACAGATGGATTACAATCTAATAACATAAATGGAGAAAAGTATTTAACTTTTACGCCAAATACTATAACTTATGCAGTACCTCAAGATTCAGATTTAGCAAAACAAATGCAAAGTTCAAAAATGGGTATTGTATGGCATACAGAATATATAGGTTCTACTATAGCAGACAGCGAAGCAAAGTTTGGGTTTGATGTTAAAAGATTAGGAGATGGTAGTAATGCAGGTGTATGGCAAGATGATGCTACTATTAAAGACCTAAGTGGTACAGTTACTTTAACAGCACAAGAAAGTGCTGGAATCAAAGATGCTATTGTACAAGCAGATAGTTATTTAAAGTCTATTGATGCAGAAACATTTAGTTTCTTAGAAAAAGGAACAGAAATAATAGGAGACAAAGTTTTCCTACAACAACTAAAAGCACATGTAAACGCAAACATTAGAAACGTAGGGGCATTTGAACAAGACCCAACTAAGTTTGCACAAGGTTTTGTACAAAAGTATATAGACTACATGACTAAAGAAATAGATAAAGTAAAAACACAAAAGACTATAGATTCTAAAACACAATTAATGGTTGACGGAGTTAGATTTATCAAAGAACATTTAACTAGTATTGTTGCTGTTTATGATTTGTATTTAAAAATTATAGAAGCAAAAAATGTATTTGTTAAAAAATTAGGTGCAATACAAACATTAGATGCATTTATAAAATCAGAAAAAGGTTACGAAGTAACAGGTGAAGAAGGTTTTGTTGCTATTGACAGAATGGGCAATGCACTTAAACTAGTAGACAGATTAGACTTTAGTAAAGCAAACTTTGGAACAGGAAAACCAGGTAGTTAGTATGGAACTGCAATTAGTAAATCAAGACTTAGCAGAAAGTAAATTATTTAGAACTACAAACGGTTTTAAAAATCTTACTGGTAGAGAAATAGCAGACATGTTGTATCTATCCACACTTAGTCTTATAATGATGTATAGAGACAATAAACAACAAGACTATGCAATAGTATATGCAAAGAAAACAGGACAATACGGACCTTATGCTGTATTTAGAACTGCGGCTACAGATTTATATTTGTTGAGTTTTGCAGTACAAAATCCAGACTATACAAGTTTAAAGTTTAAAGGTAAAGATGAATCTTTCCTTAACACCTTACAGTTTCAAAACAGAAAACATTATATGTTTATGCAAAGACTTGCTAGACAAGATTTAAGTAAAAGTGATATAACAACATTTTTATTTAGACTAGAAACACAATTAGCAATACAAAATCCAATCTATAAGCAACTTAGACGTTTAATTATTGATTGGGATAAATTAAAGTATGCTCAAAGACAACTAGTTGTTTCTAGAATTATACAACACATGCGATTAAAAGGTAGAGGCAGTGAACTATTTGTTCAAATAAATTCTATGAGCAGAAGAAAAGAATTACAGCCACCACAAAAATCCAACACACTTAAAAGAGCAGGAGCAACAGCCTTAGGTGCTTATGCTGGTAGTAAAATCTTACCAAAAGTTTCTAATAAAATTAGTTCGGTAACTGGTGCTGGAATAGGCGCAATAGCAGGGTACTGGGCAAGTGGTAGAAAAAAAGTCTAAATTATTATTACATCCTGGTCCTCCACGTTCAGGTACAACATACATTTATGATTTAGTTGAACGTCACCACAATCAAGAATTTAGAGAAACGATACAACCACCTAAAGGTTGGAAATACATAGACCATGTGCATCAAGAATATTTAAAAGGTAAAATAGATACCCAGAGTTATATGACCTCCCGAATGAGGTTTAAAGAGAACAGATTAACACAACCTAATATAATACAAATTTTAGAAAGATGTATTGACATGCCTGGTATAACACACACAGGAACACCATCTATTTTTAAAGGCTTCAGTAAATCCTTTCCTAGTACAGCAGATGTACATATGGCAATGGTTCCTCATCTTGCAAATATATCTCATTTGTATCCAGCAAGTAAGACGTATATGAGATTGCATGACAAAGATGGACATCTTTTTACACCTCAAGAAGTATGCGATATAGGAAATGAATGTATTCGTATTGCTACTGACACTTATGTGAACATTTTAACCGGATTTGCAAATAGTCAAATTTATGAAAGTATAGACTTTGTTATAAATTTAAGAGATCCTAGAACTTTATATATTTCTAATATGCAAAATCAAGAATATATAAATTCTTATACTTTAGACATGTGGGATATGACTACAAATTTTATACCAGCAAACGAAAGAAAAAATATAGAACAGTTAGGAGAATTTGGAAAATACATTATGAATCATAGAGATAAATTTGATCCTTGTGCTATTTTATACTATGCATTAGAACACCAAGAAAATTTAGCAATGGATGTATATACTGCTCGTAATATAAATGAATTCTACTTATACAACGTTTCTATGATGAGAATATATGAACAATTTATAGGTTTAGCAGAACATTTTAAAGACCATCCAACGGTAAACATTAAATTTTTAAATGAAAATACATTAAACAATGCAGAACAGATATCTGATATACTTCCTTATTTTAAAAAGGATATGGTTGAGCAAAGTCCTGTATACCGTAAAAAGACAAATTCTGTGATAGACGGAATATTTCCAGAAAATGTTGTAGACGAACTTTTAAAAGAAGAAGATAAACATCACAATAAAACAATTACTAAATTTAAACATATAAAATTTGCAAATAAACTAATATCTCGATTGCAAGAGCAAAGTGAACAATGTAGTAATTTTGAAAAGAGCAATGTATTTGTAGACCAACAAAATCTATTATTAGATAAATAGTTGTATGAACATTGCAGATATTATAGTAGAAACAGAATATGATTCTAGTTACGATAAAACAACAATATCAACAGCCTTACAGAATTGGCAGAGAACTTCAGCGAAAAATTATAAGCCTTCACTAGTAGGAGCCGTTCCAGCAGAAGCAACAAAAATATTTGCCAACGGTAAAGGCGGTGTTAGTCCTGCAGATGCTATATCCCAAGCAATTGAAAATATAAAAGCAATGCAACAAAATAGTCAAACACCGGATAGAGAAACACCAGATTCTGCTAAAGCAAATATGATGAAAAATATGCAAAAAGCAAATAAAGACCGTAGTAAAAACGCACAAAAACCTTCAGCAGATGGAGACAGAGTAGGTTCTACAGGTAAAAAATGGGGTAACCAATATTACAGTGATCCAAAAACATTTGGCGGTAAACTAAAACAGTTTATAGATGCTCCAAACATGGATTTACGAACAGCAAATACAGCCGCAGGTTCAGGAATGGATGCTGGCAAAAACATTGCTGGCAAACTAGACAAGTTTATGTCATTCGGCGATAAGTTTAGAAAGCCTATTTCTGCAAAATAAAACACAATAAAATACCATATTTAGATAAATAAATGTAACGAAGGGGCATATAGCCTCAACATTTTAGGAGAATTAAAAATGGCACAAACTCAAAATACAGGAGCCGCAGTTGCTCCAGGTCACATAGGCGGAAAAGTCTTTGCAGGAATTCAATTAGATTTCGGTGCAGATGTATCAGCAAAATTGGCTGTTGGTGGCGCAGTAGACGTAACACTTAAAGCAATTATGAACGAAGGTCTTACACCTTTAGCAATTGGTACAGTTGACGCAACAGGTGGAACAGGACAAGGTCTTAAAGTAATATTCGAAGGTGAACATGGAACAGATACATATGATGGATCTAATTCAGAAACACTAGCGGCTCACTTAGAAGACGTAGTTATCGCATTAGGAACTGTAGACGGTGTAAACTTAGCATCAGCAACAGTTGTAGCATTTGACCTATAAGTTTTAACTTATTATTAAATAGAAAAAGCAGGTATATACCTGCTTTTTTTATGGTTTTAAAAAAACCTACATACTTAAAAACCTATGTACTTTGATAAATAAAAGTAACCAAATAAGATAACATACAAATAAACGGCGGTGGTTACTAGACCACGTTATCTTATAAACAATTAGGAGTTAATCATGGCATTAACAAGAGTAAATGGAGCGGCACAGGAAGGACAACTATTAGTAGGTTCTTTAAGCCACTTTATCATAGACGAAGTAGATGGAACAGACAACATTAGCCAATTTGGTTTTTCCGGTGGAAACGCACAAAAAGGTGAACTAGTTCTTCAAGCACTATCAACAAGATGTACACCAGTTCTAATCAACAGCATTTCTGCAACAGTAATGCACGTTGGTGTTGAAGGTCAACCTTCAGCGGCTGACTTACTAGCGGCAATCCAACCAGTTCTTACTGGTAACGGTGCTAACGCAACTGTAACAGCAGGTAATTATACTGTAGCATAAGTTTAGTATAACTTTAAACAGATTAAAAAGCACTCTTAGGAGTGCTTTTTTTTTGATTTTTATTTCTTATCATAAAAATATAAGAAAGTGATAAATACAAGTTATACAGGAGACACACATGAGTCTAGCAAGAAGTGGAGCAATGGGCTCCGTAGAAGTACTTACAGGTAATATTGAATTTTTTACTTTGTTTACTTCTATAGATATAACAGTAACAAACGATTACACTGATAACTCTCAAAAAGATTTTGAAAGTGTAGTTCAAGTAATAGGATTAAGGGCAATGCCAACAGTTATGAATAATCCAGTTGCTTTGAACGGAGCAGGTAACAATTTGTTACAAAACTTTGGTGCACCTAGTATGACCGGAGCAGGATATATTTTTAAATTTGCTACAGAAGTGCCATTTGCACATACTGTGGACACATTAAAAGATGAATTGAATGGTATAGTACTAAATGGTGGAACCATAGATACTAAGAGCACCATAAATATGGAGTTCACAAAACAGGATTTATTATAACATGGTTAAAAAAGTAGAACCACAAGGACAAAAAGCACCAGAAGTAGAGATATATGCTAATAAAGAAAATTTAGAAGCACATATTATTGCTGATATGTTGCGGATAGAAAGTATCACTACAGAACTTAGAGAATTTAAAGTCGACACAAAAGAACGTTTAAATAAGATTGAGAATTGGGTACTGGCTATAGTGGGTACTACATTTACAACCTTAATTACAATTTTGATTGCTATAGCAACAGGATTTTTTGGAGCAAGTTAATGAGATTATTTGAAATAGAATCAGAGATAACCGTTTATGGAGATTTTCATGAAGAGTTCGGGTACTTAGCATATGATGAAGAGGGATTATTTGAAGCAGAATACCAAGGACGTAAAGTTAAACTAAACAAACCTATGCAAGGTGATGTTAAAAAGTTTAAAGTTTATGTTAAAGATCCTAAAACAAAAAATGTTAAGAAGGTTAATTTTGGCGATCCTAATATGAGAATTAAAAAGTCAAACCCTAAGAGAAGAAAAAGTTTTAGAGCAAGACATAATTGCGATAATCCAGGACCAAAAACAAAAGCACGTTATTGGTCATGTAGGAAGTGGTAATATAAAATGCGATTAGAAGAATTTTCTGACGAAACTATTTTTGAAGCAAGAATGGTTTGGCGTAAAATGGGTTCCACAGTTAAACGTGCTGTTAGATGTACTAGCGGTAGACGTAAAGGTAGAGTTGTGAGTAACCCAGCACAATGTCATAAACCAATTGACATTAAAAAACGTATGACATTAAGAAAAACCAAAGCAAGAATGGGTGCAAGAATGTCTAGAAAATCTCAAAGAACTAAACGTATGAATCCTGCAAGTAGAAGGTTAAAAAACTTAAACAAATCTAGCAATAGAAGAAGATAAATGAAGTTTAAAGACGTAAGGACAATTGACAGTATCCTTTTAGAATATGGACTAAAGCCAGGCGCACCCACACCAGTGGGAAATCAACAGTCTGGAGCAGTCGCTAAAACAACACCTCAAAAACCAACAACACCACCTAAGAAAGATTTAGGAAGTCCTACAGTAACACAAGGATTAGATATTCCAGAACCAGAAGCACCAGAACCACAATCATTTAGGGCTATGGATTTAGGCGACGGTGACGAGTTTAAAGATAAAACAGGTAAAGTTGTAGGCAAAGTTGTAAGTAAAGTAGGAGATGGTCCACAGCCAGACAAATTAGTAGTAGATGATGGCAAAGGAGAATATAGTTTTATAGATCCTGAAGATGAAGTATTCATAGATGCTCCTGTTACAGAAAAAACAGAAAAGTCTGGGAAATACCGTAAAAAGAATCATAGAAAAGCACTTAACAAAGTAAAACCTAGAGTAAGACAAGAAAAAAATAAAGTTAAAAGACTTGCTAGATTAAACCTACATGAATCAAAACAAAGTTTATTTGAAATAAATTTTAGAAAAAAAGAAGTTATTAACAGTTCACTTGATGCACAAATACGTTGTGGTTGGGAGGCTGAAAGTTTATGGGAAGATTTAGAAGAGCAATCAGATGATGTAGACAACATGTCAATACAAGAAATTGACGATAATTTTGGTGGTGTTGATTGGGATAGTATTAGTGAACACTTTACTGATTGGATATACGAAAACAAACAAGAAGAGTATATGGATGATGCTATTAATGAGTTTGTTAATGACCGTGAAGATGATGAAGACTATTTAAATGACTTTATAGAAAATGAAGGCATTGAAGAATCAGATTGGGACCATGTTAGAGAAGATGCACTTAGACGAGAATATGGCGATGAACGATATGAAGAAGAAGGCGCAGAAGAACTTTCAGAATTGTACGGATACGAAGATGAGAACTGGGCAAGAGAATATGTAGATGAATACAGACGTGGTGATTTTAGAAGTTACTTAGAAGAACTTGCTGGAGATGATGATGATGTAAGACAAGCGGCATACGAAGAAGCCAGTGAAAATTATGACTACGATGATTGGATTAATGACCAATGGTATAGCATGAGTTCTTTCTGTGATGATTACGGTATTGAATTCAACAGTCACGGTAGCATAAGCGAAGTTGCAGACAGATTAGAAACATTTATCAGCGAACAAAGTGCATTCCATGACCATGCACCAGAACATGGTCAGTATGGAGATACATCAGGCAGTACAACAGAATATGCTGTAGAAACAGATAGTAGTATCGATGGTTATGGTACTGGTGCTGAAATTATATCTCCTGTATTTAGTACACCAAGAAGAATGTTAGCAGAAATGGAAAAGTTTTTTAAATGGTTCCAATCAGAAGGTGTTGCAACAAACAACAGTACTGGATTACATATTACTATGAGTTACAATCCACAAGAAGGTGAAACTGTAAATCATGAAGAAGGTTCAAGTCTAGTAACAGCAAACAAAGTAAAGATGGCTGTGTTGTTAGGTGACCAATACTTATTAAGTGAATGGGGTAGAGGCAATAACAGTTATGCAAAAAGCCAATTACAAGATTTAAAGAAAGCAATACAAAAATTAAAAGTTGAAGGTACCGGCACTGAAAGTATAAAATATGCAGAAAAGTTTCTAGAAGATAATATCAGTACTGAAAAATTCCGTTCAATACATTTTAAAACTCAAACAGATTCAAAAACAAATACAAAATTAATAGAATTTAGAATAGGTGGTGGTGAAGACTACCATATGGAATTTAAGAGAGTGTTTAGTTCAGTAGTAAGATATGCTACCACAATGATTGCTGGACACACAGATCAATATCAAGGTGATTATATAAAAGCATTAAGTAGACTGCTTAACAAAATGAATGAAGTGTCTACTCGAGATAAAGAAGAAGTAGAAAATTTAAAAAGTTCTGCAGAAGATTATGCAGGACACCCAATATTGGATAGCCACAAAGCAATAGCAAGTGCAAAAAATTATTTAGATTTTGTAGAAAAAATGCTTGATTCAATGAAAACTTTAAACGATGCTAAAAGATATCTTGAACCAGATGCAGATAAAAAATGGAAAGCCAAGTGGACAGAGTATTTAGACAACACATCAGATGACCTGGAAGATTTTGACAGTTCATTGAGAAAAAGTTTAAATAAAATTACTGAAAATATTAACGAAGTTAAAACAGGAGAGACAATTAAAGCATACATGAGACCTGACATGAGACCACCTTCAGAAACAGCAGTTAATGTGAAAAATAAAGGTATTAGACTTTTTGCAGAAGCATTGGGCATGTTAGCCTTAGATATCAGTAACGGAAAAGCAAGGTCACAACCAAATGCTAAAAGTATTGGAGCATTGAGAAATTTCTTAAGAATACATGATATAAGTGAGTCAGATGTAGACGCAAATATGAAAATGGCTATGGAAGATTTAAACTTTGATAGTGATTTAAGCCCAAAAGCCAAAATAGACATAATTAGAAAAGGTATTGCAACGTTATTTAAAAGGGATATAATTGTTAAACCAGACTATATCACAGCACCTCAAGTAGAAGCATTAGTTAAAGGTCTTTGGAATGTGTTTAATGCAGAAGAGTTTAATGATCAAGAAAAACAAAAAGTTAAAAAACTTTGTTCCAAATTACGATTAGGAGATGCTTCATTAAACATAGAACAAAAAGAAATAGAAAGTGACATAAGCAGAATGATTGACAATGCTATTGATAAAAGAGAGTTTAATGACTTTTATAATTATTTAACTAGGTCTGGTTACAACAATACAACATTCTTAGTTGCACCAGGTCACATATATAATAAAAAAAGTTTTAACGAATTAATAAAGTTTGTTAAACAAAGCAAGCCTTATACAGAACCTGTAAGCAGAAGTCATAACCCTAACATATACAATGATGACAGTTATGAAGAAAATGCACTAAGCAAATATACATTGTTGCTTAGAAGAAGATTCGCCTTTTTAGAAGACCAACATGATACTGATGTGAGTGTTGCAAGACAATCCTTGAAACAAATTTTAACCCTTACTGATGATTTCTTTAAAGAAAATAAAATTTTCAAAGACGAACCTTGGGAAAAGATTGTTGGTATTCCTGAATTAGACATACGAAATCCAGAACCAGATAATCCTAGAGTTAAAAAAATGTCTGAAAAAGACAAAGAAACATATTTAGACTTATATAGTGAAGCAGATAGTCAAAACTTTCTAGGAGTAATGATATACAGACTGGAAAGATTAGATGGTACGTCATCAGATATTAATTCCGGAGAAACAGAACGTAGAACAGTTAGTATAATGAGCGAATTTGTTACTGACTCAATACGAGAATGTTTAGGTGCTTATTATAAAAACAAGGATCGTTATCCACAATATTATGTGATACCAGAAGTTAAAAGTCTTATTAAACAAAGATTTGAAAGTTTAGCAACATTTATGCGAGGCATAGATAAGGTATTTGTAGATAACGGATTTGACACTCAAGATACATCTATCAAACGTAAGCAACAACTTGATACTGATGCCGAAGCATTTAGAAAGAAAACAGCAAATCGACCATTGGCTACAGTAAATATACCTGCTCACAGTTGGATATATATGAAGCCAGAACTTCATGAAGAATTTATGGTGTTAATGCAAGAGCAATCCTACCTTGATGCCCCTAAACCAAGCAGAGACTTAATTAAAAAGATGGTTGATAGTGCTAACAATGTAGGAGAATATGCAGGGTCATTTTCAGAGCATATAGGAATAATAGTTATACCTGCGGCACACTGGAGTCAAGTAAATGATGCATTAAATGGCATGGACATTATCAAACTACAACAAAAAGTTGGTAATAACAGTCAGACTTGGAGACTAAAAAATTATCATAAAATATTAGACGAATTTAAACGTATATATAGGCATCCTCAACCAAATTATATTTTCGAAGAGTGGCCCCAACTAGATGGCAATGACAGAGATTTTATAAGCAAAACATTTAATATAGAGTTTACTGGTAAACTGGATGGCAGAGCCGGTATGGGTGATGTTGATGAATTACTGCCTAACGAAGAAGCAAAAAATCAAGTGTCAGGTGAACCATTAGAAACGAATAGTGCTATATCCTGGTCCATAAGCGATGGCAATTCAAAAAAACAATTTGCGGCATATGACTGGAACAAGTATCATGGTAAAGATGCAGATGCTCTTAAGAAAGCAACTGCTGATGAAATGAAAAATGGAATTGGATTTTACAAAGCAATACAAAAGGCAATAGAAAGTAAAAATCCTTCAATTAAAATTAATGCAGATTTAATAAATGTGGCTGGTGTACAAGATTATACCGGAGATTCATCAAACACAATAGGTGCTAAAACAAATTGGATTAACCTAGCAAACTACTTTAAAATAGAACATGGCGTAAATAACCAAGGTATAGAATTATTAAAGAAAACATATCAAATGTTTGACGGTAATTTTCAAGGTGAATTTGCTTCAGAAGGTCATAGCATAGACAGATGGCTGGATGGTGTTAAAAAAGCCAAACAATATATTGAAAAAAATTATAAAGAAAGTGGCGGAAACTATTTTAGAAAAGATGATGCTGAAGGTCAGCCTAGTGGCGCAAACTATGGAAACCCATCAGGACCCACAGTTAATGATTTACAAACCCAATCAGAAAAACCAGATTACGACAAAGCCAGAACAAAACATCCAGGGTTTAATACAATGATGCAAAATGGTATGCAGAATTACTTAGTACGTGGCGAAGTAAATGACCTAGTAGGATTTTTAAACAATCCAGACAATGATAATGTTTTCAAATCGGCGGTTTTAAATACTTTAGCAAATCGATTTGAGATCAATCCTGGATATCCTTTTGATAGTTTTCAAGATGCATTAGCAGTTACTCGTAGACACGGTTATGAAAGTGTGTTTGCTAAATTTGATAAACTACCTTTACAAGAACAACTAGATATTTTAAATAAATCTAAAGTGTTAGAAGGCAAAGTAATTAAAAACAACGTTGCAACTAAGACAACTGTTTTTAAAGAAAATGTACCAGACTTAAATAGAATTAGAATAATTAATAAATTACTTGCAGACCATTTTCCAGCAGGAGATTTAAAAAAACAAATGTTGGCTTATGAAGCCATTCCTGTACCTCAAATGCTAACAGACTTTAGAGGTCTTATAGCCCAAGCAGGACCAGATGCCTGTGCAAGAGGTATTGTAAGACATTATGTAAATGCTCTCGGTGATGAAGAAAAACAACAGATAAATCTCAATGAGTGGAGCAAACATCACATTAGAACTTTACTTAAAGAAGCACCTATGCAACTTGTACAAGACTTTAAAAATTTAGTTATTAAAGTTGCAGAGTTAGAAAGAGATGTGCAATCAAAATGCGCCAATCCTAAATTAGCAAAACAATGTTCTTATGCGTCTAAAGAATTAGATGATTATAAACAAAAAATGTCTACAGTACAAAACCAAATAATGCAATTTACATCAACAGAAAAAGACATTGATGCCGCAATAGATTTAGGCAGAGAACAAACCACAAGCGAAATAAGAAATTATCAATCAACAGTAGATAAGTTATTAAATAAACTTAGCGATAAAATATCAGGCGGCTTTGAATATATTACATTTAGCGATAGTGGTATTGAACAAGCAAAAGAAGATACTAACGGTAAAAAATTAACTGTAAGAGACAAAAAGAAACAAGAGTCTGAAGTCAAGTCTGTTGAACAAATAAAACAAGCATTAATAGGTTATTTTAAAGACCCGGAACTATTTTCAGACAATCCAGAATTTACCCGTGCAGAAATAGTAGAATTCCTAACAGCGGCGGCTAATGGAGAAATACTTGCTATGGAAGACATAATGACAATTGGAACAGATCCAAATCTTCCTGAAATGGTTACTTTTACAGAGGTTGTTGAAAGAGCGGCTGAAAGGCATGGCAACCAACGATATATCGGTATATATAATAAATTAGTTGATGATGGATTAATGTATCAAACTGTAGCAAACACCACTAGTGGCAATGTTGGCCCAGGCGAACTTGCACTATTACTATTGGCGGCACCAGCGGAAAAAGGTGCTAGAGGAGATTTAAGTGTTGCGGGCAAAGAAGTAGAAATTAAATCAGGTAGTTATAGTGTTGGCGATAGTAAAACAACAGCAGGCGGAAAATTCAATAGTGACTTTGTAGTTAAAGGTAATTTAGCAGGAGGAACATTAAACAAGTTACTTACACATTTCTTTAAACAAAAACTTAATAAAGATTTCAAAAAAGAATGGAAGGCATTTATGGCAAAACAAGATAAACCTAATACTATTGTTCGATATAAGTTAGATCCAGCCAGAATGAATTTACCTGCTATTAGTAGTGATTCATTTGCGTATGTGTATAATCCTTTCTTTAAAGAACAAAACATTACAAGAGACCAATTTAGATCACTAGCAAGAATATTTTCACAGACAACATTTTCAGGTGAAGCAAGATTGAAAAATGGACATTTTTATGAAGTAGTAAAAACACTTGCAGAATTGCATGGTGTAAATGGATGGTATGCAAAACAAATAGAAGAAATTGCAACATCAAAAGGGATAAACGAATCTTTATTAAAAAGATTAATTATTGCTTTACAATTCCAAAGTTATTACATTAACAAAGGGCATGACCAAATTTTGTATATCAATAAAACCAATCAAAAATTAACAAACGTTACAAACGCAAAAGATTTAATAGATAAGTTTGACAGAGGTATTGTTGTAGCAGTTAAAGATATTAATTTAACAGATACTCAGCAAACTGCGGCACATAGTATAACTGCAGGTCTATAATGAATATCACTGAGTTAGAAGTACAGAGACCCAAATCTGATAAAAACTTTGCTCGAAATATAATGCCACAAATTAGAAAAGGCGATTTAGTAGATTCACCTTTTACTTTCTCTAAACTTAGTGCCAAACCAAACTCATTGAAGCCTGTGCAAAACCAACGTGTTAAAGGTATGCACAAAAAGGCTAAAAGAGGTTTCAACGACGGAACAATAAGA
>Ga0181419_1000535_pt1 | contig 13266 bp, 12 predicted proteins | sample 42SPOviralmetaG_FD_130144 | JGI IMG/M metagenome (GOLD analysis project Ga0181419, IMG submission 130144) | Marine viral communities from the oligotrophic San Pedro Time Series (SPOT) site, San Pedro Channel, CA, USA - 42 SPOT_SRF_2013-04-24 | ecosystem: Environmental > Aquatic > Marine > Strait...
CTTATATTGATAGAAATACTATGCTTACATTCAAGTTACACTCTACCGCCGCTGCTAATAACAATTGCCGTGTTAATTGCTGGAATGGCGGACTTGGGGCAATTCGCTCAGTAGAACTTCAAGTAGGTGATTTTTCAATCCAGAAAATAGATAATGTTAATAAGTGGGCAACCGCCAATCATTTATACAACCAAACCCCCTCAGTCCAGAACAAGAAACTCAGTCATTATTTACACAACGCACTCAAATATGACGTTTTGACCGCTGCTGGTGCCGCCGATTGCGACGTTACTGGGTCCATTACACCAAACGACGCTTTGAGTGGAATGAATTATGGAAGAGCGGATACTGGTGCTGGTGCTGCTATTAATTCTATGGCGTTGTCGCAGAACGCTGCTGATAATGAAACTATAGGAATACCTTTAGGAATGCTTTTACCTATGTTGAATGATAGAGATTTACCACTCTTTTTATTCACCAATTACAAAGTCCATTTAACTATTGAATTTGAAAGCGATAGTGCTAAGTTTTGTAACGACGTTACAAAGAATAACTATGGTGGCGGTGAAAGATTGTCTGCCGCTGACGGGTCAGTTTTATTTTCTAACGTTGAATTGATTTGCGACTACCTTATTTTACCCAGTAGAGTCCAAAATTCTGTCTTAGAGGAAACCGCCAAGGAAGGCGGATATGTCTTAGATTTCCTTAACGTTGATAATATTAAAAAGACCATTAATGCTGGAACAGCGAATACTACACAAGAAGTTGAGCATAGAATTAACTTAATTAACCAAGAAGCACATTATATTCAGTTTTTCAAAGAGTTACCAGATACTATGAGTGATAAGGTTTTACTTAACCAGCGTAGTGACGGCATTTCATTAGAGAAAATCCAGTGGAATATTAACGGCGTAGATATTTACACAAGTGGAAAAATCAGTAACCCAGTTGAGCAATATAATAATGTTACCTACACACTCGGTAGAGATTTACAAGTTGTTGCCCCCCTTTATAAGAAAGACCCCGCCACTATCGCTTCTTTACTCGCCCCACCACAGCAAGGATTAATAGGAAAATACAAACCACTTATGTTGGATTTGCGGAACGGCGAACCCGTCCGCAGAGGTGGCGGAAGATTTATTGGCGAATACCCCATTAGAGTCATTTATGAAAGAACCCCTAGTGCTGCCGCCAATACCAGTTGGTTTGCCGCAAATAATTTCAGTCTAGTAGAAGCAGAAGCGGGTGTCTTAAAATGCGACTATTACGTAGGAACAACTAGAATTATGAATGTCCGCACTATGCCTAACGGGTCTATGTCTGTTTTAGTAAGTGATTTATAAAGCATATTTTTTTATTTATTATCTTAATTATCATTATATAGAATGAAAGAGAATGAGAAAGAGTCGCAGACTCTAGACCTTAGAGTCTATCCAGTTAAAATAGACGAAAGTAAGTTGAATGTTGTAAAAAAATACCCCCTTTTACCTATACCATTTTTTATGGTTTTGCTCGGTAGAGTCAAGGCGGGAAAATCCACCCTTTTGAATTCGCTTTGCCTATCACCCCGCTTTTACGGCGACGATTTTCAAGTTAAAATATTAATTTCACCTACACTAGAAGACCCCGCTATGATACATATTAAAGAGCATTTTGATTTCGTTTTTGACGAATACAGCGAAACGTTACTGGACGAGATTATAGATATGGTTGAGAACGACCAAAACGATAATAGATATTTACTGGTTTTGGACGACGCTATTACAAGCAATTTCGTCCAAACGAAAAGTGGAAAAATAGACGCATTTTCGTCGTTAATAACAAGATACAGACACACGACCAATCATAAGACTGGTAAAGAGGGAATGCTTTCTATCATTTTAACCCTACAATACTTCAAATATTTAACCCCAATAACCCGCACTATGGCGATGGGATTGGTGATTTGTGGGGAATTGAGTGACGCAGAACTGAAAAAAATTAGTGAGGCATACGACTTTTTCGGTGGAAACTCTAAAAAATTTATGGAATTATACCGCCAGTGTAGGATTGAACCCTATGATTTTTGCTTTTTGAACGTGGATTCTATGGAAATGAGGCGGAATTTTGACGCAGTAGTTTGGAGCAAGGACGACAACAAACTGGAAACTATAACAGAAGAACCCGAGAAAGAGAATGAAAAAAAAGATTTAAAAGAATGAGTGGTTAATGACTTAATAATGCCCATACGCAACACCCGCAAACATTACGCACGAGAAGGAGAAGGTAGAGCAATTCCAAAATTGATTAAACTAGAGAATACTAGAGAAAGACTACTCAAAAAACTAGAATTAAAGCGGGAATTAAAAAAATTAAAAAATGAAAAAAATTAATTTATACATAGATTATATCACAAATGTCGCTACAAGATTATTTAGGCAACTATTCTAGAGATATAGCAGCAAGACAACAACACCAGAACGATACTGATAATGCTGTAAGTGAGAGAAAGGCAACAACCTTAGAAGAGCATTTTCAAAACGCCAAAGACGCAATTGAGGCGGGTGGTGCTGAACTCGGTGGTGCTGGAGCAGCATTTCACTTAGGCAGAAAGATATACAGACAGACCTTAGACCGCAGAGCAAAGAGAACCGCTGACGCAGCGGGGAGAAACAACGCCAACGCACAGCAAAACTCTGCCGCAGCAGACGACGCAAGAGTTAATGAGGAAAGTGGCGGACGCTCTACTGCTGGAGGTGAGGGCGAAGGCGAAGGGTCAATAGAATCTAATTTCCAAGCATTAAAGCAAAGAGTCGGTGCTACTTCTGCTGAGGAAGCGAAAGACCCAACTTCGGCAATTGACCCCGAAAGTGCTGCTCACGGCGGCGAGGAAGCACCAGTAACAGAAAGCAGTAACCCCGCTTCAGCAGAAGGAATTAATGATAGAGCAGCGGCAACACAAGAAAGAGTAGGTGGCGAAGAAGAACGTCCATTTCCCGAAGCGGAAACTGGTCCAAGCAGAGCGGGAAATGTCCCACAAGCGAAACCGATAGAATCTACACCAGACTTTTTACAAAATCAAACACATACACCATTACAATCAACACCCGACCACGCTGGAAGCGGTGCGAATGATACTGGAGCAGCAAGAGCAGCGGGAGTTACAGAACCAGCACCAGCAGAACCAGCAGAAGGCGACGTAGAACAAGGGGCAAGAGCATTCCAAACAAGAGCAAACGGACAAGTTGCTAGTAACACAAGAAACAGAATCGCCGCAGACGGCAAAGCGTCTATGGATACAGACGGGGCAACAGACCAAATAACAAGCAAAATGAGCGGTGGAATGGACGACGCACTTTCGGGTGTAAGTGACGCTCTTGATTTCCTTGGACCAGTTGGAGAGATTGCTGGGGTCATAACTGGATTAGTCGGTCTTTTTGAGGGAATAGGTCATAAAGCACCAACACCAACACTAGGAAAAGCGGGTGAATTTGCTCAGCAGACTGCTGGGGGCGGAATGGACGTCAAAGCATTAACAGCAAAACCAACTGGGGCAGCAACAACCGCATATTAAAAAGTCTGGTTTTTGAAAGCAACATATTATATTTTTTTTTTGAAAGTTTGGGGCAAAATTTGACGGAACAACTCTGCCGTTATTTGCCCCGAGAAACATAAACCCATATCATTTTTGGACTTTTCATATAGACTTTCCCTTTTTGAGGGCAAAATACGGCAGACATTATTTCTTCTTATTCTTAGAACCAAGTGATTCTAACCAATCCCATAATGGGATTAGAACTTGTCCTTTGTCGTCAGTTTTAGCAGTAATAGTTTTAACAATATCGTGATATTCGTCTTTCGTCGCTTCTTTTTTGACTTTCATTCCTTTTATACCAAATAGGTTTTCAACTTTTCGTAAGTTTTCTAATTGACTAATAAACTCGCAGTTATTCGGTCCATAGTCTTCCTCATTATTTACTCTGTCTATTTGATTTTTGCTGTCTTCTGTCCAACCATTTTGAATAGACCAGTTATAAAAATTAATGAAACCATTTACACCCAACCATTCTAATTCAATACCGATACCACGTCCCCCATAACTTTTAAACGATTTACAATCTGGATTATAGCACCTTTGAAGCATATTCATATATTTTTGATAGATTCGTGTGTGAGATAGTGAGTGTGTGGCGTTTGCTTGTGCCTTAGCGTTACACCTAAGACAGAGGTCGGTTTTTCGGTTAATAAACTTATCTATACGCTGAGAACGCTGATTTTTACATTCGCAGCATTCAACCAATACCATTTTTTCCTTTTTCCCGTTTTTCTTATTAACTACAAGAAATACTGGTCTATCTTGGACGATTTCTATAAAATCCCCTTCTACCATTTTCGCTATAATATGTTGCTATATTTTGCTTTTTTTTTAGACGCAGATTGTATAGAAACTATACAAATATGCTTGTCTATGGCGATTATAAGTTTGACGAAAGTTTGACCCATTTACGAAGAATGAATAGAATCTATGATACTTTTTACGAATTTGAAACAGAGAGTTTTAATTCAGCAATAGCAGAGAATCCCGAAGATATAGTGACGAAATTGCTAAAGAGATATTCCCCATTAACTACGCTGAATACCTTAGAATTTTTAATAGAATTCCTAAAAGGACGAACAACAGAGTTAGTTACTGAGAAATACCAAGAAGAGATTAGTGATTTAATGGATATGAAGAACAATCCACACAATTATTTAAAAATTAGCAGTTTTGCTGAACTGAGAGAAATTATAAAAGAGCATTATCCCGACTATATGAGAAATAACGTGAGTTTTACTAACTTTAGAAACTTTATGTTTTTGGCGATTTTAATTTACGAAATACCCATAAAGTTACACCACCTAATACAGATAAAATTTTATAGGAATAGACCATTAAGCGAATGCCTATACGAACCAGTCTATCTATTACAACAAGGCAATACATTTTCGCTGATTTTTAATAAGAGGAAGCATAAAAAATTGGTGTCGCAAATTGTCTATAAAATAAGACACCCTATAACTAATAGTGTTTTACGACAATATTTAGCAAATTATAAAAAGCATAACAATCCTTTACTATTTACTGCCGCTTCGGGAAGAATTTTAACAAAGTCTAATATATCTAATGGATTAATGAACTTTACCACGAGACTATTGGAAGTGCCGATTACAATACACGATATAAGAGTTGTCTATAAGTCTTTACCCGAGTTTTCGGTGAAAACTAATAGAGAGATTTTTACTTTTTAGAGGTGATTATTGTAAGAGTTTGACCCGAACCAGTAGTGTTGCCTTGTGATACACGGACATATCTAGCGGCGACATTATCTAGATTTATAGCGAAATTACCCCCCGAGGTAAGACCTACATAAGCAGTTTGATTAGTGAAGAAAGCAGAATTATCATTAGAGAATTGAACTTTGAACTGGTCAGTTGTGTTACTTGTTGTGCCGAAGATTGCTACGTGCTGAAATCCATTCATATCAGCAGCAGTAGAGTTTGTTGTTGTCCCAGCAGTTGGGGACGCAGATTCGCTTGAAGCAGTTACATTAGCACCCGCACTTGATACTGGGACTGCTGACTGATTACTAGCAATAACTACTGAAAGTGAATCATTCATAATGTCTTGACCGAGAGCGGCGGGAAGTTTTGCTGAGATACCAGTTAAGGTAGTAGAAGCAGTAGCAGTAGAAGTGTCTATTGTGCCGAGGTGTGCTTCTGCTAAAAGTGCTGTCGCTTCTGTGGAAGCACCAGTAGGTAAGGCGGAACTAGCAACGACTACCGCCCCCGTGTTACACGCTGTTATTTTAGAGTCCATAGAAGTTACTTCTGTTTTTATATCGCTTTGAATAGCACCATTCGCAGCGAGGGTCGCTTGTGTGGCGAGACCGATTGAGTTACCAGTCACGTCCACGTTTGCTGAAATAGCACCACCGCCAGAGGACGCCAAATCTACTTTTAAGTGACCTGCCGCAGTTGTTTCGCAATTTTGAAGTGTGTTACTGGGATTTACACCGACTATAAGGGACATTTTTGTGATACTCTATACATATATAATTTATAGGGGGGAAATAATTAATAATTTTTTTATATTCATATTGTATAGAAATGAGTAGCGACAGCGAAGTAGAAATGGATATAAAACCAGTAGTAGAAGAAGAGATATTCGTGAAACCAGCGAAAAAGAAACGGCAATTGACTGATAAACAGAAAGAAGCACTCGCAAATGGAAGAGCAAAGGCAAAGGCGAAGCGTGACGCTATTAAGGCGAAAGAAGCAGAACAAGTCGCTATGAAAAAATTAAAGAAAGAACAGAAAGATATAGAAAAGGCAGCAGCAGTAGAAGCAAGAAATAAGCAAGGGAAAAAAGAGAAACTATCCCAGCAAGAATTAGCAAGGGAAAAAGTCCGTAAAATGGAATACGACCGAAAATACAAAAAATATAACGATAAAAAAACCGAAATACTAGGGAAATGCGAGTCTGTCGCTCAATTTGATACGATAAACCGCATTCTATCAAACGTGAGTGAGGAAGATATAATGGACGGCGATAAACTGAAACACAAACTACATAGTTATATAGAACACACGAAAAAATATTACAAAAACAAACTAGGCAATTAAAGTCCGTCAAATTTTGCCCTCAAAAACATAAACTCTAAGAGAAAACTCACTTTTCATATGGACTTTGTCTTTTTCGGGGCAAAAAACGGCAGACATTTTCTTTTCATTTAAACGGGTGATATTATTATATCCATTAGATTTATATAATGTCTAATACATTTTACATAGACGCTAACGTGAGAAACTCTATTAACGTGAATAGCAAAAACAATAGATTTACATATAAACTACCTCAAACATTAGAGTTACCTACTGGGACTGAAATAGGACTACAGAGCAGCATTATTAATTTAAAGGGGATAACTGGTGCTTCTATTGAGATTGGTGAAGATATTGAAGAAACTATTTGCTTCCAATATTATGGCGTAGATACAAACTATCCTACCCCTACTGCTAGTGCTATGTTCGCTAATACCGATAATGTCGCTTATAACTTGAATATAGAAACAACAAGCAGACATAATGCTGGTGCTGAATTCGTAGGTGAAACATTTCAACCAACAGATAATTTAGAGCAAAATGATTCGGGATACAGCGAAGTTATAATGCCTTTGGCGGGGGAAGTGAATTGGACTGACGGGACAAAGACCTTAGTGCCTATGTGTGGGAAAGCGAAGATTAAAATCGCTGCTGGTGTCTATTCTATAAACAAACTCGCCCTTTTAATAACCAATCAAATTAACTTGAAAAAATTGCCTACGGATTTAACACAAGATTTTTACGACTATCAAAAGGAAAATCAGCAATTTTATGGTTATTTACAGAACTCACAAACAACTAGAAATTTTATCGCAGAATCAGCGAGTAGGTGGAATAAGGTTTTCGCTGGCGACGCAGCGGAACTCGCTGCTTTAACAAGACTCAGCGACACACAAATAGGGGCATTAGATTTTACAGACACTAGAGTAGGACAACCAAAAGGCGGAATTTGCTCTGTAGTCGCTGTTACTGGGAATACGAATGATATATTGAAAGGCAACGCACAAGCGGGGGGTTTTGGGGCGGGAAACGTTACTGCTGGTTGCTCTTTCGCCGAAGTCTGCGTGGGAACAAGTGGTCTTAAAAAATATTTTATAGGTTGGGAAAAGCGTAACATATACGTTAATGACCCTAGCACACCTTCCACGAGAAACATAGGGTTTTCACCCGAAACACTAGATATTTTCAAGAATGGGATTGCTTTTGGAACAACTGGATTTAACATAGCATACGATACACAAATGTCGGCATACACTATGAATTATTTACACCAACCTCGCAAAATACCGACGAGCGACAGATTCGGCACTTCGCTGGACAACGCGGGTCAAGAATGTGTCTATGTGAAATCACCAGTTAGTAACGCCGCCGCTATGAGTGATAATGTCTTAGACAGCATTAACGCTGTTATGGGGTCTATAAGTGGGATTATGGTCTATAATTGGGCGTTGGAAACAGCACAAAGGGAAGGGGACAATAAGGGGAACTTTGGTTATCAAAATAATGCTTTAACACTAGAACAGAAACTTAGGTGCGAGAGTTATAGGCAATTTGGAAGTTTTTTTACAACTTACGACGCAGCAGCAGCGGCGTGGGAAGGGACGATATGGGCGAGAATGGGATTTCAATACAACGATATACAAGCAGACAAGCACAACGGCGGCGGTGGAACACAGAGGGTTTTTCAATACGGCAACTCGGTGAATCTTGTAGGATTTACAACAAGTCAAGCAGTAGATATTAGCATTATACCGACAATTTCAACTATATTCAATCCAGTCGCAATCGCCAAGTTACCCGCTGGGGCAACAGACCCGCCAACACCCGACCCTAACAACTTAATTCGTGGGGCGTTACCCGCCGTGAGTGATAGTCAATTCTTCAACTTAATGGGACAGAATATACCCGAATTTACTTACAGCAATAATACCGCTGGTGGGGGGAATTTTTGCGTCGCACCATTCAAGGCGTCTTTTTACACGGGGGCAGTTATGATACCAGTCTTAACCAAAGGCAAACCACTCGCAGCAAGTAGGTTACCGACGCTGAGTGAGAACGGATATTTACTGATTACCAGTAACTTAGTAGAAGGCAACGATATACTTAAAAATCAACAGACAGACGGATTATTAGATTTAATTCCAAAATCTTCGCTGAGTAACCAAGATTATATGGCGGACAGAAATATACTTACACACACCTTATCAAATCCAAAGAGCATTAACGAACTGAACATTAAAATACTTAACCCCGATATGACTGACGTAACATTAGAGAAAAATTCAACTATTTTAATACGAATAACATTACCAGTCCCTAAACCAACGAACTTCATAGCAAATGAGAGTCTTAATATAAAGAGCGAACAAGTCGGGTCAGTTATAGGAAATATGGTCGCAAGTCACACAGACCCGAACGTAGCACAGACAAACACACGGATAGATATTTCCAATATACACGGCGAACAGAATACTGGCGGCACGGGAATTGACGACGACGAATTAGCAGCGGCACAACAAGCGATTATTCAACAAGCGATAGACGAGGCACTACAAAATATACCACCCGCATTACCACAAGGCGGACTTAACCCCGACGCAGAAGACGAACCAGCAGAGGACGAAACACTAAGACTTCAAGAAGTCGGGGCAGCACTCGCAGTAGTCCAAGAAACGGGTAACGTAGGACAACAACAACGAGAACAACAATCAGTAGCACCAAAAATGACTCAAGGCGAAGAACCACAACCCGAATCTTCTGGGGCAGAACGCCGAGAAGGACAAGTCTATCGGTCAAACAAACTTACAATAGACCAACGACAAGCAGCACAAGCAAGACTAGAACAATTAAAGTCAGCACGGGCAAAAGAACAAGGTAGAGAGGTCGCATTAGGAAGAAGTCCAAGAAAACAAGTAGAAATAAGACAGAACATTCAGCATATAAACGCTGAAATAGAAGGGCAACTAAAAATTTTACAAAGATTCGGCGGCAGACCCGACCCCGATATGGAACGGCAAATAGCAGAAGAACGGGCAAATCCACCCCGACCACCAGCGGCAGCAAAAAGGGCAGAACGAAGAAGAGCGGCGGCAAGTGACGCGGGGTCAGCAGCACCAGCAGAGAGAGTGAGAGCGGATTATGGAACAGCGTCGGCATTATTAACACCAGACGCAGAAACAGAATTGTAACCAGTCATTTTCTTTTCAATCACGCTATTATTAAAAAAGACAACGCTGTAGCGGTCACCTTCTATATCGCTGACCCAGTGGCGATATTTAGACCCGTCAAACTTAACCATTTCACCCCTTATATCAAACTCACGAATACCCCCGTCTTCAGCGAAATCCACAAACAATTTTCCCCCTCTATAGTCACCAAGACCAATTATAATTGACGTGCCTACATTCGTAGAATCAAAATGGGGCGGTATGGGGAAGTTTTTATTTAATTGTAGGTTACACCACTTAAAAGTGGGAAAATATAAGTCAGCGAATTCACGAGCAACTTCACCGAATTCGGGATATAAGTCCATACACTTAGTTTCAAAAAGACCTTTCCAAGGGGCAGCAGTCCGTTTTTTAGTGGGCGACAAATACCCCTTCCAAGTGTAACCATAAAGCATAGAACCTATATTTCCAGAATTATTAGAATGTTTTAGAACTCTTAACCTTTCACTTCCCGAATAAAATCGCATTTCTTCTAAGAAGGATTGTAGAATACAGCAATCACCTAAAAAATCATTATCATTAAAATATTTCATTAGTAGAATAATAACTAGATATTAATTCTAGGAATAATTTTCAGTTTTTTTTTAAAATAATTATATCCCTTAATTTTATCACAAAAATGCCCGTAAGTAAAGTCTATTTTTCAGTCCCCCCACTCAACGACCAAGCAACTCAATCTGCCGCTAATGTTATAACTGGTGGTTTTTCAAATGTAAAAGGTAACGCCAATATAAAATTCGCCATTTCAGCACAAGACAGAATGTTAGAAACAGCAGACCTCTATTTAACTGGACGTGTTATTCACGTCACTTCAACTGGGGCACCGCTCACACTCAAACCCGCCGCCGCCACCACACTCGCCGAATTCAACGCCAATCAAGGTGCTTCCTTACAAGCAGTCACTAACCAGAATGTTAGTAACTGGGGTGGATTACAGAATATGGTAAAGAGAGTTTTCGTCCAGTCTAAAAAGTCTTCAGTCAGCATTAGTGAGCATAGAAATTATCCTATGTTTGTTAATGCTAGAAATGCTTGGACTAACAATCGTGACGACTATTTAGTTTCACCATTAACTCGTTTTGACGCTGCTGGAACAGAAGCAGACTTCGTCAATAGACACTCAAGTCTTATGGATAATGCTACAACTGGGGCGGTCGGTCAAATGCCTAACGTTTCAGCGGGACAGAACAACCCCGAATACGGCAAACCATTTTCATTTAGATTAGACACAGCATTACTTAACAATACTTCAGCACTTCACTTAGGTAACAACTACCTCGGCGGCATTTTAATTAACCTAGAACTCAATCAAGAAAATGGATTTTATTATAACAAATATTTTGACTCGTCTAATGGTGCTGACCTTAACGTGGATGGAAGTTATTATGTTATTAAAGACCTTAGATTATGCGGTCGCCTTTCAGTCCCTACACCACAAGACCTCGCCGACTACAATCCTCAGTCACTCTTAGCAGACAGATTCAATTTAATTAACGACATTAACTCTTCAGTCAATTCCAGCAAATACACACCAAACGCCGCAGCAGTCCGCTCAATAGTCAATTTATATTTAGACCAAGACCAAGAGAATAATAGAGCGAAGAATCAAAGTGATTTCCGCATTCCACTCGGTCTTAGTCGCTATCAGCAGAATAAGAACAATACTCGCCAACCACAAGACTTCGTTATAGAAGTCGTCCCGAATCAATTAACAAAGACCAAGAACAGCGGTGCTGGTGCCGTGGATGCTAGTGCCGTCGTGCCTAAAGCAGCGATGGTCGGCGACGCCGAAGTCCGTGCCTTATTCCAAAGAGCAGTCCTTAACGGCGAACTCGCTGGAAAATGCTCTGTAGGGTTACAGACAGAAGAAGATTCAATCACAGAGCAATATGCTATGACCCGTGGTGGAACCGCCGCCACAGAAGGGTGTGGAAATAATACAAAAGCAAATGCTATGGGTATAGGTTTAGATTATACATTCCATATGGGCGAAACTACAGACTACAGACAGAGAGATTATGACGCTATTATTCACTCGGGCGTCAATAGTGGTGACGCCGTCCTTCCAGCAGAACGCTCTTCAATCCCCGAATTAACTCAAAGTTACATTAAAAATATCGCTGGTTTTAACTCACAGACATTAGTAAAATCCGTTTAAAAAATTGATTTAGAAAATAGAAAATATTATTGAGTAGATATGTTGAGAACTAGGAAGGTTGTTAGACAAGAGATAATTAATTTAATGAATATTCACGCCTATCAGTTTCTACCGCCACTTATAGCGGAATATAAAAAATTTATTACTAATTAAAATTTATTTAAAATATTTATTCATTATATCAATTATAATGCCTCAAGGGAAAGGAACTTATGGTAGCAAGCGTGGTCGTCCCCCCGCCCGAGCAGCAAAGCAAAGTCAAGAAGAAGCGAGAAGTGGAAGTGGAAGCATTCCATTTAAAGACCTCAAATCGGGGGCGTTACGTCGCCAATTAAAGGTAGGTCAAGGTAAAGGATTAACCAAGACCGAAATGGGAAGAGTGACGAAAATCGCTGACGGCGAACGATTCACGTTTAGAAATAAAGAGATTAAAATGACGCCATTATTAAAGAAGAGAGCGGTTTTAGCAAGGTCTATGTTAGGTTTTAAAAAGAAGTAACTACCCCCGTTTTTTTTATTTGTTTTTAGTTTTTGAATCCAAAGGTGATATAGTTAGTGACTGGTGTTTTGGATTCCTTTTCCGCCTCTTTCGCCAACCACTCTTGGTAGTTTTTGTCTTTTTGCTCTTTAGAAAGGGGCATTATGACCCGATATTTTTCGCCCGACGGCGAAGTATGGTGAGTGGTGAATCCGTCCATAGTTAGAAGTTTGCGAGTTTGTTTGCTAGTGAGTTGCTTGATATGCCTAATCAATAAAAGTTTAAAATAATTCAATTTAATTGAGAAATAGACTAGTAACTAGTTTATAGACTAGTAACTTACTTACTTACCACGTCTTACGCAATTCTTCCAATAGACACGAAGAGTTCCCCCCGCTTTTATCTTAATTTCTACGTAGTGGTCGTCTGCTTCTTTGTCGTAGAAAATCCGCTTTCCCGAGTGAGTGTCGTCATAGTGATAGCAAGTCCCCTTCATATCGCACGAAAATCGCCCCCGCTTTTGGATTCGCATTTCCGCCTTCCACACGGGCATAAGTCCCCGACCACTACGAGTTCCACGGGTAGTGCTGTTCATAGACATAGTGTATTCACCACAGAGAAATTTGCCTTTGTTACTGATATTCATTTTGCTAGTCATTTTGCGAGATATGCCTAATCAATAAAGTTAAAATATAATTCAATTTTTTTACTTTTTTGCCCCATAATGTCTAGTCACTAGATAAAAAAGGATTTATAATATTTTAATGAGTATTTTTTTAAAA
>Ga0181419_1000536_pt1 | contig 13216 bp, 11 predicted proteins | sample 42SPOviralmetaG_FD_130144 | JGI IMG/M metagenome (GOLD analysis project Ga0181419, IMG submission 130144) | Marine viral communities from the oligotrophic San Pedro Time Series (SPOT) site, San Pedro Channel, CA, USA - 42 SPOT_SRF_2013-04-24 | ecosystem: Environmental > Aquatic > Marine > Strait...
CCAACTTCAACGTCAAACATACTTGACGGACTGGCGGTTCCTATGCCAACTCTATTAGCACTAGAGTCTACAAATAAGGTGTCGGTGTCAACAATTAAATCTCCCTCGTTCGATATCTTAAGCGAACTAGAGGTGTTTACGCTAGTGGGTAAGAAAGCAGTTCTTCCGTCTCTTCCAATGAATGGCATTATGTGTTACCTCAGCTAGTTATTTCAAGAGAGTTGACAATTACGTCAAGAGATGATGCTGTGTCCGATGTTGCTACGATCTTATCCCCGACAAATGTGCTCCCGCCGGTGTCGAATATCTGCATGATTTGCTTCTGTCCCGCCATGATCTCCAGCGTAGATCCAGAAGGGATCGGTATATTCCTCGCCAGGTAGACGTCTTCTGTAGGAGCTTCAGCGTCCCCTGTCACAGGTCGGTCTATCTGAACATCGACGTTAATTGGGGTTGAGGCTCTGTTTGAAAGAGCTATACCAATAACAATGGCTGTTTTACTAGAGTTACCGTCTAACTCTAACTGATAAGCTGTTGTGGGCGATGTGCCGATGGAGGCCTTTGAAAAAGATCTAAATGTATTTGCCATGATATTGTATTACCCTAGAGCGATTGATAGAGCAATGATATCGTCGATTGTTGCGCCCGCGGCAGCAGAACTATTTACTTCATTAATAGCAGCAACAATACTTGATTTATTGGATGTAGCTAATGAGCTAAGAGCTCCGACATCAACAAGCTGTCCTGCACTGGTGATCACCTCTCTAGTAGGGGTCCCGCTGTTGTCTACGCCTGTTCCCGCTGTCAGTCCATGCCTGACATGAAAATGCTTTGTTGCCATAGGTTCACTTTCCCCTGTGCAAAGTTATAATTATCTATTTAAGACTTTAAACAATATTCCTCAAGAGAGAACAGCTGTGCGTACTGTTTTTATTTGAATTTGCCCTAATGTAGCGGCGTATCTTTGGAAGTATATCTCTACGTTATTTCCGACTATATTAGCGGTGAAGTCACCGAGCCGCTGATTAAGAGTCGAGGCCGTGCCATAATCCACAAGGTTTACGTCTGTGTCATTATGGACAACAAGAAGCTCTGTGATCTGATAATTTGCCGGGATCCCCGCTCCTCCTAGAGCGATCTGAACAAAGAATTTAGCAGAGCGATACGTGACTGGGAAGGAATCAATTGTAGTTTGCTGAGTGTTACCGATCCCCTCGTCTGAAGTAGACACTTTCTTCTGGATCTTGCTTCCTGAGTTCCCGTCCCATAGGAACTCGTAGGCTCCAAAAGAGATCTCATCGGCCACACTGATCTCTAGCTCATTATCATCTGCGACATAAGTCTGGAAGAAATTAGTATCTAGCCTATAAGCCGTAGCGTGGTCACCTGTTGATCCTACAAAGATATATCCCTGCCTTAGTTGCACTTGGTTGTCTATATCTGGGTGGTTAACAAATATCCTTCCATTGGGATCCCCTACCGATTCTTTTAATAATAGACCTATCGGTTGTCTCTGGCCTTGGGCCTTTGTAGGAGGCAAAAATGTGAGCCCGCCACCTGGTTTTACGTATACAACATTACCTGATTCGTCGCTACCTGGGGGGTTAGAATCAATAGCAAGGCTATCGCCGACTTTTAGTTCTCCGTATACAGTCACCACTCCTAGCCCGTTTGCAGGGATATTTGCGCTTGCTAGTCCTAAAGCTTTCATTGCCAAAGAAGAAGAGGCATCTGCAGGGCCTATAGTGATCACATTATTGATTGGGTCAAACCCTACAAAATACACGGGAGTCCACGCATTAATCACAGATCCTGTAGAGTTCTTAACGTCTATTGTTACGGAAGATCCTACGATCTCTGAGATGTTAGTACCAGTCCTTGAGTATATCCTTACGTTTCCGTTCTGAGTGTTTTGATAGATATCCCATCGGCCATCTGTGATCTGCGATGTGTCAGGGAAGTCACCCAACCCTTTTACTTCAAAATTACCCGATTGCAAGACATTATAATCTTGGTCTAAGACCAGCTTCGGAGAGTATTTGATTCTTACGTTGCCCGACGCAAGTACATCCGTAGAGCCATTATTAAGCTTGAAAGTATTTAAAGTCGTGTTAGAGATCTTATAGTTACCTGAGGTTAATCCTCCAGGAGTCGAATCATCGTTAAGAAACTCTTCTACAAAGATCTCTTCGCCATTAAATAACCCGTGGTCATCGTAAGTAAAAGTAGAAGATCCTGTGCCTGTTACGCTGTCAGTTTGAAATAAATAAGAAGTTGCTGAGCTTAAAACAACGTTATCGGCATTTACATCTATATCACTAGAGTTGATTATTACGTTACTACTAGCGTTTATAACAGCGGTTGCAAAATTTGCTCCGTCGTTAATAATTACTTTATTTCCTCCAGCCGTAGACTCACCCTTTATAACGCTCTTGTTATTAATAAGAATCTGGTTTCCGTCTGTGTGAACTATGTCTTCTCCGTCAGTACCATCTTTGAACTGATCTAGGCTTTCTTCTATGAGACCAAATCTAAACTTACCAATCTCTAGCCACCCACCTGCACCTGAGTTTATAAACTTATTATAGACGTATAAACGAGCATCTTCGTCTTGATCAGAGATTGCCGCCGGAGGGCTAATTTTCTGTACCCATAACTCGCCATGGGATAGCTCTGGAAACCCATCGATAGCAACTGAGGGATCAGGAGCCACATCTGAATAGAATATACCACCGACTTTCCTTATTTTGTTACTTTCGTCTTTTATATATACGCTAGGATCTTCGTCGTTAAAATTAACGGCAATCTCGCCCCACTGGATATCTGTTGTTAAGGGCCTTTTGTTTTTTACACGTGATCTTCTATGGAGGATTACGTCTCTTGGTGATGTGTTTGTCATGTCAGTATTCTAGAGCGTCCACTAGGTAATTTTCGTCCGTTGTTTGGGTTGCTTGGTCTATTGTCGTAGTGATAAACGCTTCCATAAAGTGCTTATTAACGGCATCAAAGTCATCTATTGGATTAGCCACATCAGATATCCTTCTCTCACTTAATTCTAAACCAACTCCGTTAACATTAACATTTTGTCCTACTATAACAGTATTTACAAATTTTGCTTTACCATCTGCATACACTGATCCTAAGTAATCAGTAGAAGAGTTTTCCCATCTCTGAACTTCTGTAGAATCGGTGTTGTTTGAGGAACGAACAATAAAACTAGCAGCAAGAGTATCAACTTCTGGGACTATAGTTACTTCCGCCAGAGTGGTTGGTGTTTTCGAGATATAGTCTCCAGTTATGGAAAGACTAGAAATTAAACTATCAACTTGAGTCTGCGTATATAGAACACTTTTGGTGTAATAATTCTGAGCAAAGTTGTTATTTATAACGGATAGCTGGTTTGCTAATTCCGTGTTTACATAATTAGATGTGGCATAATTAGATAAGCTTAGATTACTAATTAAGGAATCTACCTCAGATTTAGTATAGAGAGAGCTTTTGTTATATACATCTGCAATTTCAGCTTTGGCATCTAAGTATTTATCTAGTTCTCTTTTTGTGTAGAATTCTCTAAGACTAAGGTTTCCTGGCCCCTGATTCGTTTCATTAAAAACATTAAGACTAGAAGAGACGTTCCTTGGGGGAACTACTTGCTGCCTAGGTGCCTGTATGATATCTTGATTACTTCCACAAGATCCGCTAGAGCTGGATCCTCCTCCAAATACATTTGCCATACTTTACTTTAAACCTCTAGGTCGTCAATTTCGTTTTGTGTTAACACTTTGCTAGGCCTTAATGCTGCGGCCTCACCTAAAGTCTTGTGGTTGTACTGGTCGCAAATATAATTACCTTTTAGGTCATAGTAAGGAATAGGTTGTTCAACATAGTGCCCCTTAGATCCGATCTCAACAAACTGATAATTATCTAGGTTTCTATCTGATTGTGGGCCTAGACATCTGTTCATGCCAGAGTTCACACAATATATCTTCTCCCAGTATACTTCGCCATTCACCACGGGAGAAAACTTTGCAAAGTCTATTAAGTTTTGGTCAGTAACCGGGATGTCTTTTATATTAATCCAGAGACAGAATGCGTCGCTACATTGCGATTCCACTAAAACAAAATCTCCTACCTTGTAGAAGAAGTCTCTTCTTATCCTATAGTCGTCCCATTCATCACTACTCCTTCCCTGCAAATCCACTTTCCAGCTTTCATTAACTTCTCCCCAATCCTCAAGGAACTCCTTTAGGAAATAAAACTCATAAGTGTCTATGAGCTTCTTTATAGAAGGAAGCTGGACTGGATCAGAAAACTCTACAGTACAAATTTTATCCCACTTAGTCCTATCCAAGGGACCTGCGGGTGCTGATATATCTTGATTTGCTTCGTATACAGAGATGGCGTACCCGTCATCCTCTATGTATAATACCCTATCTCCGGCATAGTACGAAGTTAGCCCTATATAATTGGCAACACTCCATTCTTTCCTTGACTTTTCGTAGTCTAGGTTTGTGGTGGTGGGTTTTATCTCCCAAGGGAAAGTGACTTCTCCCCACTTTTCGTAGAGTACTCCTCTTTGAAAATCGTATAACTCGTATGTATTTAATAACTGGGTCAGAGTCATTCCGCACGTATTTGTCTCTCGTGCGCAAGACTCATCCACCAGATCTCCATCGGCGCCTATAGCCTCAATAGCCTGGAGTTGCTCATCTGTTAATTCAGAAAAGCAACCTTTAAAAAATAAATTGGAGGTTGACATACCTCAACTCTCCTATAATAGATCAGTTATACGTGAACGTGTCCATCACAAATGTAAGCTCTAGAGTAGATACATTTGTAGAAGCCCTGTCGGCTTGGCCAAAGTTAATAGAAGTGATTTGAGCGTCAGGAATAGTAATGGTTCTGTTACCCACTGGGCTGGGATCTTCACCACACTCTACAGGAGTTACGGTCAAGGTAACAAAAGAACAATCATACGTCTTCCAGAAGTCAACGATATCTGCGTGCTTCTCTGGGTCAAATGGAGTAGATACAGTCACTTCCGCAAGAGTACGAGGACCCTTGAGCTGGAAGATACGGCCTCTGACACCATCAGCGTACTGAGTGGTTCCAGATGTATCTCTGATTCCTGAGAAAGTAGTGAAGTAGTGCTGGAAAGGCGAGGCCTGGATCCAGTACTGGGCTTGAGTAATAGGCTTATAGGATAGCATAGTAAATTATGTTATATGCAATATTTCTAAATAGTATTTAAACTAGGTGGATTATTGGAAGTACGGATCAAACCATCTCCAATATCCTTTCTTCTCCACATCTAGAGTTACGGCTTCTCTGTGCACAGTATACCTATTTAATCTAAATGTCTTCTCGTAGAGAGAGATCAGATCTATAGAGTCGCACTCAGACAAACCCTCTTGCTCTATAAGGCTCTTCATTCTTTGTACTTCTGTCTCACAACCGGACTTGAGCTCAAGAGCTTCAGGCGGCTGTTTCCTTACGTTTCTTATTTCTTCTAGAAGTCTCTCTATCACAAAGATGATTTCTCCTGGCGAGGTAAACTCATCTATTTTTAGCTTAGAGATTTGCATCTCGTTACCTGTAGAATCAGTTACGATACGTTGGAAACCAACATCATCAAGATCTCCTTTGAAATTAGCGGCAATCTCTTGAGACATCTTTTGTTTCTCTGAAGTCTCTTCAAAATCGAATAGCTTCATGAGGTCTGTGCCAAAGTCCATGTCCTCGGCCATAGGAGCTTCGGCTTCTTGACCACCTTCCATAGGAGGCATCATACCTCCCATCATTCCACCTTCAGGCATCTCCTGCTTGATCAATGAAGGGATGTTAAGCTTCTCCCTTAGCCAGTCTACGTCGTCTACTTGGTACCCTAAAGCTCCTAGCTGGGAGAGTACCTGTACCATACGTACGGGATCTTCTCTTTGCTTGAGATCTTCAAAGTTACGTACTAACCTAGGAGGAGTCTTACCAGGATAATTAAGTTCTACTATCCATCGGACCAAAGTAGAGTTAATTGTTTCATCGAGCTCTTCAGAGAAAGCCTTGGCCTTCCTCATCCTCACAGAGTCGGCGATTTGATCGCGCGCAAATGAGCCAACACTACCGGTCTCTTGACCAACGGTTGTCTCTCCATTAATCACAAAACTGATCTGCTGATCAATATATGTAATGAGCTGGTTGTAGAGTTCTGGGCGGCCGTTACTCTCTAACCATTGAATGTCCATTTCATCTGGTATAACAACGGCGGTCTCTTGCCCTAAACGTTGTAACGCACTGAATAAGGAGTTAACTTCCTCCTCAGGCGTACCTAGGCTGAACTTGCCAACGGCTGTTGGAGTTGTATGCTTGTCTGCGTACTGAAGCCAGAAGTTAAGTAGAGTCCTTCTAAACTCAACAAGAGGATAAAGCTGACGTCCTAGTCCTGAGCCATGAACATCCATGAAGTTGCTATAGGCCCAATGCCTATGCATGATCATAGACCTTAGTGGTATCCCCATGCCCTCTACAGGAGAGAACATAGTGATAAGCCTAGGACTTACTGTTCCATCCTCATTTAAGCGAAATAGGAACCTACGTGGGTCTCTGATCTTTATCTCAGACGGCACGATATACTTACCTTGTCGCATCCAGCAGATCTCTCCTGTTGACATGCCAAGCACAATAGACTCACACATGCCACGGATGAAGGTATCAAACCCTGAGCTCGTGGATACTAAAGATTCTTTTCCATAAGATTGTCTTGTATTGCTGCCCATACGATTAATGACTTGTCGTACGAACTCTGCAATTTCTTCGTCTTCTGCTCTATCTGAAGAGGGGTAAACCTCCCAAGGCCTTTGAATAATCTCTCCTATTAGCTTTTCCCAAGCAGCAAGGATTTGGCTGTCGTTAAACAGCCTCATATATTTTTCAATTGCGCGGGGGCCGCCACCTCCTTCTTCTAAGAGGATATCGTCTCTACGGGGGAGTATTACTCCGCTCGTAAGGTAAGGAGCTCCTGAATAGGAATACGGATCTGATTTATATCCTGCTAGATTTCCTTGAGGAGTGCCCAGGGAAAAATAACGATCAAAAAACCCAGATTTGATATGCCTTTGAGGATTTTCAGAGGTCATTTACAACACATTATTCTTCGCTATCTTTAAACTGAGTTGGCTCAACTACCTTGGTTAAGTCAACATATACAGTTTCAAGCTCCAAAATCTTAGTTCTAAGCTCCTCTACGGTGATCTCCCCGTCTTCCCATTCTTTAATTAGTTCCTCGGCGCCCTCCACTCGAACGTTTTGGCCCTGAGTTAAAATGTTGATTCCTTCTTCCATTTTTCAAATTCCTTGCGAATAGTTATGTAAAATTCTGAGTAGGTTTTGCGCCAGGTTTCATCGTATTTCCTGACATACTTGAAATAGTTTTCTTTCCAAGTATCAGAGTCATATACTTCTTTATACTCCTCAGGTATATTTAAAGTGAAGTTCTTAAGCTCCATAGTGATGATTGCGCTCATAAAGTCTCCTCTTTTTGCAATCATCTGATCTTTAAGTTCTTTTAGATCTACATCTGGGAATTTTAAAGATACCTCGTGAAACAGAGGAGATTTGAATAGATCTGACTTTTTCTTTTCTTTTTCTTTTTTAATTGTCTCTTGATAGGCGTTGTCAAGGATCCCAGAGATAAACGTAGAGTTAAATTCTACGCTTGCTCCGTCATTGATATCGGCCCAGAATTTCTTGAAGGACTCGTATCCCCTTACAATTGTGATATTTGCATAAGACTGCATCTTTTGTTTTATGTCTCTCTTTGCGGCGTCAATGTAGTGCATGTCTTTACCCTCTGGCCAAAAAGCGTATCTTTGAGCCAAGGAGTTTGACCAAAGAAACGTTGTCAACAACTTCTTAATCCTAGGATCAGAAATATCTTTCTTAGGCAAATCGTCGATGTCTAGTATTGCTTTTTTCCAGTCATAAAATATATCTGTCGCCTTGTTTTCTGCGGCTTGCCAAACCGGAGTCTTTGAGAGTTTACCGATATGAGTATCGTCTAACTCGCCGTATCCTGTCAAATCATTGATTAGTACGTCGTCCTCTGAGAGGCTTTCTGACGTTATAACTTTTGGCCTACCAAGCCCTTTAGCGTTAGTAGTAAACTCAACAACCCATTTGTCGTGGGCTAGTTGCTGTTCAAACTTCCACTTATCATAAGCAAGTATCTTATCTAAAAGAGGCTCTGGTATATTACTTAGTGTCAGTATTTCCTGTGCTATCATTCTCGTTTAACTGACGTAGTTTGAAATCTATATAGCTCATTATATCACGATAATTCCAACAGTCAACAATTTTTTCAAATAAGTTTTGATCTACTCTACCTAAGTCCATTCCAAAGGTTAGAATCCTATTTAAGTCCGTCCAACAATTACTACCTGGTTCATCAAATAGGAAGATCTTTTTATCTACCGGAGATTCTATCTTCTCAATTGTGCTCAGTGCACTAAAGAACGAAGACAGTAAAGAATTGTCCCATCCTGCAAAGACTACAAAATCAGAGCCTTTGACTAGAGCCTCGGTGATTGATTGTCTTACCTTTATTTCAACGCCCTCCTTTTCTGTTAAGATTTGCTCTAGATGGACAACCATTTTGTTGAGGTCAGATGCATTATCAACAGATTTGGACTTTACAATAACTACGGAAGTTTTGGCGGGCATAATTTGATCATAGCTACAAAGCTTTAAACTTAAAGTTTAAAGTTTAAAAAAAGTGTTTTAGCATGGTTTCGGATCTAACTCGAATACAGGTACAGGGTATAAGGGGAAGCCTGCCTACGATCGTCGATACTGCTTTTGTTATATATAAAACCCAGGTGGAAGAACTCAAAGTTTCTTCTGAAGAAAAGCAGTTCAATAAAACAATGTTTGACTTCATAAGTACTTTGCTTACAAGGATAGATAAAGATAAGCCTCTATCTACTGTGCCTTTGTACGCTGATCTCTCTTACGTTCTGGTGCAGCTGCAATTTAATGTCCCTAGATTTTTAGGGTTGTACTCTATTATAAATCAATCAATTGTAGAGTTCTTAAAAGAAGCATTTAATAGAAAGAACACGACCATAGAACTATATATTAATCAGTACTATGAGCAGATAGCCAGTTCTTTAGTGAACTTAGATCTATTTTTAAAGGGACTCAGGACAGAGCAGATTGTTCAACTTATTTCTGACTACGGCCCTTCTTCTGCTGTTGTTAAAGATTCTTATTCATCAAAAGAGATAAATAATAATACTATTTATTCCTTGTTTGGAGAAGATAATTACTGGGAGGTACAATCTAGAAAGTATAAAGAAAACCCACTGTACGGAAGAAAAATCTACACTATTTTAAATGATGTTCTTTATGTTTTAAATAGAGATATCAGTAGACCTAACACAAATTTTGATCAAGAGGAATGGAGTGAGTATACCTCAAAATATTTAAAAAAAGAAAAAACATTTAATAACAGACTTAGGAAGAGTGTTAATAAGTACGTGGTTAACGCCTTAGAAGAAGCGAATGATATTAATGGTATTATTTCTGATAGCAAAGAAAAAAGCATAGACACAGGGTTAGTATATGACGAGAAAGATCTTTCTTTGACTTTTGGAGGCTCGGGTAAAAGTATTGTTGATAACATTATTTCCCTTAAAACTGTGATAAGGTACTTTGGAAATAAACAAGCCTCGCCTGTAGGAGATATTGATTACATTGCTTCTTTTTGTGAGTATCTCTACTCTGGATGTTATGGTAGAAACTTAGCTGATGGTTTCTCTTCAGTGTCAGGAATAAACTTATTTGGTAACTTTGATTTAATCTATTATTTTACAGGAGAGACCAATAAAATAGCGGGACTTAAATTTATTGAAGGATTTAAATATCTTAAATCTTTTAAGCAGAATTTAACTCTAAATCCTGACGTTGAGACTAAAATAACAAACAAAGGTAAAGTCAACGAGTTAGTAGAGATTATGCACAATCCTCTATACTCAAAATACAGCAATGGAATCAAAGATCGTTTTGTTTTTAATATCAGAAACCCCTATACAGACAACTATCAGTACAGCGTAGATGTTATATTGTTTGGCTTAGAAACAATTACTAATATATCTGGTACTCTAGGAGACACTGTTAATGCTGTAGCAACGTCCTTAAGTAAAAATGGTGAGCTTGCAGGATACGAGGGCTTGGGCTCTATCCACTTACAAATGCAAGAATTAAGTAATGTATTTATTCCGAGGCCAGATATTGAATTGTTAATTTCTAATGGAGAAAAAGTCCTTCCTGGGCTAAATGGGTTAACAACTTATCTACTGAGATCTTATCAGAAATTAACTGCGGTAGTTCCAGATATACCTTTTACAGGTGAGTCTCTTAGAAAACTTAGCATATGGAGCAGAAAGGTCCAGAAGTATCTAGAAAGAATTATAGATGACATTGAAACAATAGGGTATCAACCTGGAACTTTTATACCTAATATTTCTTTTAAAAATTCTCTACCTGATAGAGAGACTCTAATAGACAGGCTCAGGTCGTTAAATTTCCAAGAAAGCGAAATCAATGAGTTTATCTCTGCAGAGACCTTTGAAGAGTTACTATTAAATTTTGCTCCTTTGTCTGATTCAAGAGACCAAGCGTCGTTCTTTAAAGGATACGAGCTATCTCAATTAATATATGAGTTTGGAGGAGAGTCCGCGATTGATGCTTATTTGAGTTATCTTTATTCTCCAGACGATGCGGGTTTAATTAATCTACTCACTATTGCGTTAAAAGATCAATCAAAAGCAACTACTTATAACACTAACAGATTCGGTAAATTAGTGGGTCTACTAGTGAGTTTAACTTTTGCTATTAACCCAGATCAGCTTGAGTTATTTAAGTCTTACTTATCTGGTAACAGGCTTACATTTTTTGAATCAATTTCCTTTCTGTTAAAAAATAAAGAAAGAAATATACTACTAAATAAAGAAGAGGTTAGTCTTTTAAACCCTGTATCTAAATCTTTGATATTTGGAAAATCTGGTTTTGATCTTAATGCATACTCTATTGACTATGAAACTGCTAATGAGCATGCGCCGCTAGCCTTGAAGCAATACACAGAGATACTTGATAAAAATCTAGGCGATGCATCTACAAACTTCTTACAGAATTTGTACGACAAAAGCCAGGGATTAACCGTGAAGGAGCTTATTAAGACTTTAAATCCAGAGTCTTTTCATACAGATTTAGGTCAACTACTTGAGGGATACGAAGGAGGGCGACTAACTAAGATCCTTAATTACGCTTATTTAAGTGGCGTATTACATAAAATAGGGTATTACAATAATTCGTATCAGGCCCCTAACTTCTTTGTTATGCCTCGTAGTCCTTTCAATTTAAGTGCTCTTGTGGAGATACTCAAGTCTTTAGTACTCTCTTTAGATTTGACTATTACTAATTTTATTAACACCCTAGAAGACGATTTTTCTCAAGATGTTCCAGAGCTTTATTCTTTTAATAACATTATTAATTCTTATAATAAAGAGACCGATACTCTATCAAGACTTGTTAGAGAGATTGTTCCCGTAAATGGAGACCTTGGGACTCTTGGAGCACCTTCTTTAAAAGGTACCGAAACAATAATAGGTTCTCCAGGTATTGGTAACTCTCCCATCCCAGAGTCTATACCCAAAGAAAATAGCATTACTCCAGAGCAAGCTAATGTGCTCGCTCCTCAGATTATAACAAATTTCTCTTTCTTGGCTCCTAGGATTAATAAAGATCTTACTGAAAATAACATACTAGATAAGTTTACAAAAGTAATAGAAGATAATAGGTTAATCACAGGAATTCCTCCGGTTAACTCAGTAGCATTAGCTAAGTCTGGCGTAAGTGAGTTAAGCTTAAATCCTAGTAAGAAAAACTCGATCTCCAACGAGCAAGATCAAGTATCTAGAGTAGGGTTAGAGTCAGGGCTCGTTGTCAATAAAAACCTTGATTCTGTAAACCCTTTGCTATTTATTAATAACGATTTTAAAACCAAAGTAGAGATGTCAGTAGTAGCAAATTTAATAAAAGATCAGTTAATAACAGAGTTTGATGCTGTACAGTCATGCAAAAAATTTGGTGGAACAAAATGCGAAGAAACTATAGAGAAAATAATAAACTCTTGCGGAGAGCCTACTAATAAGGCAATATACTCTGAGAGAGATAATACTCCGTTTACTCCGATATCTAACAGCGGTGTATTGATAGATCGCCCCTATGGCAAAAACTCTGAAGTTAAATTAAATAACGTCTTCTTGCCAAGTAAGCCAAATAACAGACCGTTATTCTTTAATGTATTTGACGACGAGGAGATAAGGATTGGTTTGAATGGTGAGCCTATTTTATCTAAATTAAAATCAGAGCCGATTGTTTTTACAAAGAAGACAAATGATTCGTCATTAGATTCAAATACTTCCACCCAAGAGGTGATTGATCCTAAAGAAAAATATTACTCTCAGTATTACAACTCTGAATTTGGGTTAATAGAGGCAATAAAAGCAAGGTGGGAAAAGGACGGGCCATTCAAGTGTGCTCTATTGGAAGATCCTTATGCCTATCAAGCCTGTATGAACCTGTTAAAATGCAAGAAATTTATTAAAGAGGACGAAGTAGCATTTTTAAAATTCTGCCCTAAGACCCTAGCAGGAGGTTTATCTAAATGAAAATATCTACCCACTTTCTTCTGAGCAATAAAGACTCAGTTCTCCTACCTATAACAAAGAAACAAAATAGTTCTTTTAATTATGTAGATTTCCCAAATAAAAACATTGTTTCAAACGATAATGTCTATCTATCAAAACAAAAATCAAACTCTTGTGCTTTAGACATAATAGTTACCTCTCCGCCACCGCTGGGAGAACTAAAACTAACAAACCAAGAGATACTTACTTGGGATGACCTATGGATAGACGCAGAGACTGGTAATAGCATAGATCCACACATAGAGTCTATTAACTTGCAAAGAAACTCTTTGCTGTATGTTAATATGAATCTTAAAAGATCATTTCTTAAAAGGATAAATTTAGAGGGAAATATCAACCTCAGGTCTTTTACTGGATCTAATTTACCTGCCCTAGAGTTTCTAGATCTTACTGATTGCATTAATTTAGAGTCTGTTTTATTAGGATCTTCTAAAAATATCAAGGTATTGAGTTTA
>Ga0181419_1000537_pt1 | contig 13210 bp, 9 predicted proteins | sample 42SPOviralmetaG_FD_130144 | JGI IMG/M metagenome (GOLD analysis project Ga0181419, IMG submission 130144) | Marine viral communities from the oligotrophic San Pedro Time Series (SPOT) site, San Pedro Channel, CA, USA - 42 SPOT_SRF_2013-04-24 | ecosystem: Environmental > Aquatic > Marine > Strait...
GAATCCATTAGAACCAATTAACTGACCAGCGAATGGTAAATCACCACTATAAGGGTCTGTATTTGCTTGATTGTATGCAACAACTGCATCAAAATCAATAAATCCTTCAGGAGTTCTTGAACCTCTACCATTTTCTAAGTAGTGTTCTGTAAGGTCTTTTCTGAAAGGTAAGATATCAGTTTCCGAGTTGTAGTAATTTCTACCTCTTGGTCCTGTTCCACCACCTCTACCAGCTGAACCATATAATGATGTAGCTAGTTTAAGGTTATCAGAAATATCCCAATCCCAATTCAATGTTGCTAATGGTTTGTTATAGAAGTTTCTTCTCATTGAGAATTCTTCACCATTTAAAACACCACCATTGGAGTTCCATCTTCTATCAATTCCTTCCTCACCAAAGTTTTGGTAATCTCTAATAGAAACCCAAACATCTCTTTGGTGATGCCATTGTCCAGCACCTAAGAAAGAAAAGTTAACAGAATGGTCTGAATCTTCAGGTGCATATCCTAACGCAAAGAAGTAAGTGTAACCCTCTCCTTTTGTGTTATAGATATAACCATCACCTTGCCACTTAGAAAGTAACACAGATGTAGCCCATCCATTATCAGATAATCCTGTTGATACAGAAGCAGTAGTTTTAAAGTACCCATCATTACCAAATGATTGTTGTACCGATGAACCTTTTTTAGCCTCTGCAGCTTTTGTAAAGATTGATACAGTTCCACCTACTGATGGTACTGCTAATCTCGAAGCCCCAAGACCTCTTTGTAATTGGATACCACTTGCAACATCAGTTAAACCTTGCCAGTTAGACCAATAAACCCATCCGTTTTCCATATCATTAACTGGTTGCCCATTAATAAGGAAAGAAGTGTTTCTTTGGTCAAATCCTCTTAAAGAGATTCTTGAATCACCATAACCACCACCTTGTTTGGTAGCGTAAACTCCAGGAGTTTTATTCATGATTTCAGGAAACTCTTGGTTACCTACTTTTAAAGCAATTTCTGCAGGTGAAATAGTTGATACAGCAACAGGTGTTTCTCTCACCTTCGCAATATCAATTACACCAGAAGTTACTACAACCTCACCTAATTGATTTAGGTCTGGTTCTAAGTAGATTTCCATAAAATCATCCACAGTAGAAACAACAAATGCAGTTTCATACCCTAGATAGGAGATAATCAATTCTTCTCCGTTTTTAACATCGAGTTCAAATGTACCATCAAAACCAGTTACAACTCCATCCGCCGTTCCTTGAACGATGATGGTTGCTCCTGGTAGAGGGTCATTAGTTTCGATGTCTAATACTTTCCCACTAACTTGTGCAAAAGTAGTGATACTCGTTAAGAGCATCAATCCAACTAATAATAGTTTTCTCATAATAATTAATTTTTGTTAATTTAATTTAATTGTAACCTAATCTTTATAATAAATGTGGTTTAGCTTCGTTAATACCTGAATTAGTAACTTTGACATATGGTGGATTAAAATCTTCCAAATCTTTAGCGCCACCATAAGATAGTGCAGATTTCACTCCATCAATTAACCCATTCACTATGAACTTAACTCCGCCCTTGTAGGGAATGGTTGTAGATTCACCTTCTACGTTTCTGGTCTGTTGACCATGTGTTACTTTCGTTTCTAACGATGCAGAACCTCTATATCTCTTATAAAGACCTTTTTGAGTTTCAACAATCTGACCTGGTGCTTCATCAGTACCAGCGATTAATGAACCCAACATAACAGAACTCGCTCCAATTGCTAGAGCTTTTGATATATCACCACTTGAACGAATACCTCCATCAGCCATAACGGGTGTTTTCGCAACAGATATTATATCTTCCAAACAACTTACATTCGGTACACCGAATCCTGTCTTAACTCTCGTAGTACAAAGTGAACCTCCACCGATACCGACTCTTAATCCATCAGCACCCCAAGATTCTAATTCTTGAGCCGCCTCTTTTGTAGCGATATTTCCAGCGATTATATCCACCTTATCATCAAGGTTATTTTTACACCACATCAACATTTTTTCAACGTTTTTGTGATGGCCATGAGCTACATCAATAACGATAATGTTACAACCACTATCTACTAAAGATTTAGCTCTATCTTTATCACTTTCACTTACTCCGATAGATGCCATAATTGGTATATGAGGAATTTCTGAATGCCAATTATCAACCATGACTCCCCATGATTCAAATTGGTTTCCCCATTCTTCGGAATAAATTCTGTGATATAGTTCTTTGATTATTTTTGATTGTTCTTGTATTGTATTAAATCGATGGATACAACCAACTCCACCGAGTAAAAATATTTTATATGCCATTTCTAATTCACAAACTGTATCCATCGGAGATGCTACAATTGGATTTAGAATACCGTATCTTCGTGATACGAGTGTTTTTAAATTTATTTGAGTACGAGAGGGAATTTCTGAGTATTGTGGTACTAACTGAATATCATCGTATGTTAGATAGTTTTTCATTAACTATTACTTTGATTCGTATTTGTTGAATAGAAGGTTATACTATCTGTGGTTACAGTAGTATTTAAAAAGTATGGATTATCTTCGTAATTCGTAAAATTTATATTATAAGTTTCACTCATCTTTGTATAAGTATTTAAGGTTTGTAAAAAACGAATATTGGTTCAAATTTATATGCCTTTCCATCGTACTGAACTGCATTCTTAATTCCACTCTTAGAAGGGTCTAATCCAACCATTCGTGTCATTAACATTTTAAGTTTTCCTTTATATTCACATCCTAATTCATTTAAGATATCAATTGAATCTTGTTCCAATGGATAGTAAGTACTTTCACCAATCTTAATATCTGCAATATTCCATAGGATATACCTATCGTTTTTAAGATATTCATAGATTGTTGTTAGAGTAGGTCTTAGAAAGTTATCTCTCCAATCTTCATACTCACCATACGCTTTGAACGATTGGTTCTCATCTTGTGAATATTGTTCTCTATTAAAGTAAGGAGGTGAAGTAAATGAAATATCTAATTTACCTTTATACTTTTGGAACTCAGGATTGTTTTTAATTAACTCCGAACCATCTTGAAATAACTCATAAGTGTTACCTTGCTTTTCTACATCAAAGAATGATGTAAGTTTATCTGAATAATTATCTACACAATTATCATTATAAAACTTAGCCATGTACTCATAACGAGAAATACCTTCTTCATCTAAGAAGTTATCAGGATTAGGGTCTGTACCAACGTAATGGATTTTCTTACGAGAACTCATTGCTCCTAAGATTCTACCACCCCAACCACTTGATGAATCATAAATATGTAATGGTTCATCTGTATCGATGTGATTAGTATAGTTTTCATAAATCCACTTTGCAGTTAGTGCAGGGAAGTTTACAGCTGGTTGTCCACAACTTAATCTAAATACTTGTAATATCTTTGGAAAGATACCTGAATCTTTTTCATACCAACGTATTTGATATGCATAGTTTTGTGTTGTACCTGCTTCAGATGTCCATGAAGATTCAATTCTATCTATATTAGATAATTGAGTATCTGTTAAGAAACCATCATCTTTTAGTTGTTGAACTTGTTCAGCTTTTAGATAAAGATTTTTAGTACCAATATACTCTTCGTTAAAAGTACCATAATTTTCAAGAGTTCTTGTATTTACTTTTGAAATCCAAATAGCTAAATCTTTATATTTTCCTTTGAATACTTTACCATTGTAAACATCTTTTATAAAATCAATAGCACCTTGTCCATTCCAAAAAGGATTCTCATCTTTTTTATCTACAACAGAACGAGACCAAGAATACATAGAATCTCTCTTTACTGCTCGTTTCATTATATGAACAAACTTATCTTCCATCGTTGAGTCTGAGAAATGGTCATAAATAGATAAACCATTATCAGCAGATTTACCAATTGAAATCTTAGTTTTTAACATTGTAGGAAAAAACTGATTTACAACTGATGCATCTTTATTAAAGTTTTTAATGATACCCAATGATTCATCATCACCACTTAAATCCTTTTCCCAATAATTTGCTGGGTTAGATTTAAGTTTCTTGAACTTTTCAATAATACCATCTTCATCTCTACCAATTACTGGTGGAGTACCTCGTTCATCCCATTGTTCAGTAACTTCTTTACGGAGTAAACGAGCCCATACCACAAACTCATCATCAGTCATTTCTAACAACTGATGATAAGTAGTATTGGAACTAAACTCGGAAAACTTACTTCTTTCGTAAAAGTGTTTGTTACTCATTAAGATTGAATTTCTACAAGATAATAATTTGATTCGTAGTTATCGATTGAAAAAGAAATATGTGCCAATCCTTGTGATGAAATCTTTAAGGTAGCATCTGTTGCTTCTTTGTTTGCAACTAGTATCTCTTTTAAGTATGTAGCTGAGAAAGAAATTGGGTCTACTTTATCAGTTGTACAAGTACATTCAACATCGATATTAATTCTATTTGTATTGATATTAGAATATCCTAAGATAATCTGGCCAGAACCTTCTTTACAAGTAAATGTAAAGTTATTCTCATCTTGTAAAGCACCTTTTGCTTTGATAAACTTGTTTATAAAGTTTGAATCTAATTTAATTTCTACATTGAAATCAGGTAATTGTTTCAAATCTGGTACATTAGGGATAACAGATAAATCTGCTAACATATAATTTACATTTGTTGAACCATCTTTGAATTTTAAAGATACTGGTTTCCCATCAATATCATTGATTGAGAAATCTACATCGTTACCAAGAACTGATAACATTTTTGTAAGTTTAGTTGTATCATATACACCAAACTCAGAATTTGAACCTTCGAATTCACTCATTGATACTGTTCCTAGAACCGATTTATCATCTGAAATGAAATTAGTAGATAGTGAACCATCTTTTGATTCCCATTTTACAGATTCTACTAAACCTGCAAGGTTGTATTTTGATACAAACCTATTTAATGACTGTTTTTCCATTGTTTATTTACTTAATTATAATTTATATTTGTACAAATATACGAAATTTATTTGAAACCACCAAGCTTTTTCGTATTTATTTTACATTCCTGGCATTTGCATCACAGGAAGTTGTGGTTTTTCTTCTGGTTTAGTAACTACCATACACTCAGTAGTTAGAATCATAGAAGCAACAGATGCTGCATTTTCAATTGCAGTTCTTGTTACTTTCTTAGGGTCAATAATACCCGCTTCGAACATATCAACAAATTTTTCATTCTTAGCATCATATCCACCACCATTTTGTTTAATGTATTCTACAACAGTTCCCTCAGTTACACCACAGTTTCTTAGAATCTGTGAGATTGGTGAAGCTAATGAAGTTCTAATAATATCAAATCCTTTTTGGAATGAATCTGATTCATCTAATGGAACATCTCCTAACGTATCTTGAATTTTAAGTAATGCAATTCCACCACCTTCAACAATACCTTCTTCGATACCAGCTCTTGTAGCATGAAGTGCATCATCTACTCTATCCTTTTTCTCTTTCATTTCAATTTCAGAACCAGCACCTATATAAAGAACTGCAACTCCACCACTTAATTTAGCTAATCTTTCTTGAAGTTTTTCTGTATCATATTCTGATTCTGTGTTTTCAATCTGAGCTTTTATCTGTTCGATTCTTGTTTTGATATCATCGGAATTACCACTACCATTTACAATCGTAGTATTATCTTTACCAATCGTAACCTTTTCAGCACTTCCTAACATATCTAAAGTTGCTTCTTCTATATTCAAACCAAGTTCAGATGTAATAAATGTTCCACCTGTTAAGATTGCTATATCTTCCATCATTTGTTTCTTCCTATCACCAAATGCAGGTGCCTTTACAGCACATACCTTAAGAGTTCCTCTTAATTTATTTACTACAAGTGTTCCAAGAAGTTCTCCCTCTACATCATCAGCAATAATTAAGATTGGTTTATTTTGACCAGAGATTCCTTCTAATAAAGGAAGGATATCATTCATAGATGATAACTTACCATCATATAATAAGATGTATGGATTTTCTAATTCACAATTCATTTTCTCAGGATTAGTTACAAAATGAGCGGATTGAAATCCTCTATCAAATTGCATTCCTTCTACAAGTTCCATTGAAGTTTGAATACCTTTTGATTCTTCAACTGTGATTACACCATCAGTTCCAACTTTTTGGAATGCATCAGCGATAAGTTCACCGATTATAGAATCATTGTTTGCTGATATTGTAGCAATTTGTTTAATTTTATCATAATCAGAACCAACAACAATTGCTTGTTTACCAAGTTCTTTAGTTACAATACCAACTGCTCTTTCAATACCTTTTTTAAGTTCCATTGGGTTTGAACCATTTTCTACCGATTCAAATCCTAATCTAGCAATCTCTTGAGCAAGAACAGTTGCCGTAGTTGTACCATCACCAGCTTCATCTGCAGTTTTAGATGCAACTTCTTTAACTAACTGAGCTCCCATATTTTCAAATACATCTTCTAACTCAATTTCTTTTGCAACTGATACACCATCTTTTGTAATATGTGGTGTTCCACTTTGTTTTTGTAAAAGTACATTTCTACCTTTTGGTCCTAATGTAACCTTTACTGCATCTGCAAGTACATCTAATCCATTCTTAAGGGATTCTCTTGCTTGTACATCAAATTTTAATTGTTTTGCCATTTCTTTTTTTGTTTATTATACATTTGTTGCTTTTACTTCAAATCCACCATACTTAGTGTATTCTTCGTTTGGTACTCCAACATCTATCCAATCTTCACATCCTTTATTTCTTGAATCTGAATATACTTCCATTTCATATGCTTCTTCCATAGATAAATCATATACTTCATCTTCACCATAAACTTCCATATTAGTTTCATTAGAATAGAATTCTTCGTTACACCAAACATTATCTCCAAGATAATCTAAAAGTTCTTCTGGTGTGTTACCTTCATATGGTGGTTCACACTTTCTTAATTTTTCAACATCAACCTCAATTGGTTTTGTTGCTTCCCATAGTGTGTATCTTTCACACTTTCTTACATAAATTTTTTCACTCATTTGTTTTATATTTAATTTATTAATTTCAATTTTTGTACCATTTGGTATTATACTGACATATTGTCAGTTTAAAAGTTAAAGAACTTTTCAGCAGTTCTTTGTTCACTAATTACTTCACCCCAACCAATCGCATCATAGAAAACTTGAAGTTTATGTCCTAATTCTCTTTCAAAGATTTTATTGTGGTCAATGTAAGTAGCTAAAAAATCTTCTATCTCTGGTGGGTCATTATAACCTGTAAATGCTAATCCATCAATTCCTAATGGATTATCTTTAAGATATACCCATTTTACCTTATCACCATTTTTTAGTGGTTCATATTTGAAAGGAGCTTTGAAATGTTTTAAACAATCATTATATAAAATAGATGCCTTAACATGAGCAGGTGTTCCTTTCATCATTGAGAATCTTTCTCTCTTACCTTTCGGCATATACTTCTTAAGATTCTTTACTGCTGAGTTCTTTGCAATCTCAGATGTTGGTCTGTTTACCATATTCTTTTTGAAATCTAAAACATAATCTGAAATTTCTTCTTCTGTTTTACCCTTTAGAATATCAATAAGAACAGTACCCATACATTCTTGGAATGCTTTTGGAAATGATGAACGTTTAACATCTAATCCTTTTACATCTAATTTATCGCAAGGTACACCATTATCTGATATAATCCATTGTGCATATCGTTTCTTTGCTACCCACAATCCTGCTTTTGCAACATACTCTTTCTTAATCTCTAATCTATGTTTATCAACATCTACATTAAAAATCTTCTTAGATAAGATATCATAGAAATCATTGAGGTAATCTTGCATCTCTTCTGCAATATCATTTACATAACCAGCAATTGTATCTTGGTCTTGTTCCTTCCAATTAGGAATTCGTTTATCCATCAAAGGAACTGCTGAGAAGAATACAGAATCAGTATCAATGTATATGTTAGAATCCAAATCAGGATTACCAAGTTCCTTATTGTACTTGATGTTAGCCATATCAGCAGTTGATTTAATAACTGTTTGTCCTGTCGTGGTAACAGCGGTAGCATTATCAACATCATAGAACCTAAAGGCAGGAAGACCAAGAACACCATATAAAGAGTTAAGTAAAATCTTCTGAACCAACTGACGTTTGTGATAGAAGGCATATTTTTCTTTGTTTCCTGCTTTTCCATATTTTTTCATCTCATCTTTATATTCAACTCGTTTTTGAAACCACAAGTCAAGGATACCAGGTATACAACCAACTGTATCTGTTCTATAAAGTACACCATTAGATGCAATTGCGAATTTAGATTGTTCTAAATATTCTTTTAAGTTTTCTTTTGATATCGAATCTTCTCCGATATAATAAGTATCAACTTCTCCCTTTACAAATTTATTTGCATCCCAATCTTGAATCTTACCAATCTTAGTTTCAGGTGAAATGTTTACAGTCATAATAATAGAAGGATATAGTGATGTTAAATCCAAATCATAAATCCATTCATACTTACCAACGATTGGTGCTTTTACATAAGCTCCGATAAACTTCTCTTGGTTATTATCTCTAATAGCCTGCATTCTTTCTTGTCTATCCGCTGGTTTGTTTGGTGCAACTAAGTTTCTTCTTCTTAGATAAGTTAACATTGCTCCTTCAAGATACTTTGATGAGTAAACAAAATCTTCATATGGTACATGACCAGCATGACAAATACCTCTACATAAATCAATGAACTGAAGTTTCTTATCGAAATCCACAACTAACTCAACATCCACTAAGTTATACTCAATGAACTTATCAATATCATCTCTGAATAATTGGTCTAAGTTTCCTTGATATTCAATCTTACCTCTACCCAATTCTATTTTAGCAACAGTATCTAATCGATAGTTTGGAAGTTCACCATAGTTATAAATCTTGTAAAGTGAAATGTAATCTAAATAAGATACACCTGCCATAAAATATCTTTTACGATAAGGTGACCAAAAACATTGTCCGATTGGTGATAATCTGTTTGCTTGTTTCTCACCTAATAATCTTTTGATTCTATTATATAACATTGGTGTATCGAAATAATCAATATTCCAACCTGTAACGATTGATGGATTAATCATTTCATATAATTCCAAATACTTCATTAACATATCTCGTTCATCTTGAAATGGAAGAACAATACATTTATCAGTAGTTTTTTCTTTCATACCACCTTCCTTATCAACAACTAATACCCAATATTGGTTTGTTGCTGAATCATGAAGTGCAATTGAAGTTAACTCGTTTTTAGCTTCTTCGGGATTTGGTAATCCACTTAACATCTCACACTCAATATCATATGTAAGAATAACATGACCTGTTGATGCATCATCTGAATCTGAATATAAATCAACTAAAGCTCTAGTAGTTTCAGGTACATCTGATTCAAATAAATCAGGGTCATCCTTCTTAAACTTATAAACTTTAGTTAAGGTATCTCCATAAATAGATTTATACTCACCTCTCTGAACTTTCTCATATGCATATCTTGTATATGGAAATGCAGAATATCCTCTTTGGTCATCCCAAAGATGGATTAAATTTCTTTCTCGTTGGTAATAAATGTTTTGATACAAATTCTACTGTTTTATTTTATTATACAAATATACGAATTATTTTTCAAATATCCAAATCGGCTCACCAAAAGTTTTATCTTTATTTTCTTCTGAGTTCTTTAAAGTTTCTTCTGAGTACTGATTTTGGTTATGTTCTGTGTTCTTTACTGTTCCTGCTCCACCACTATTAGGTCTTTTTGCCATTTCCATACCAATACAACCTTTGTAGGTTAATCCTTTTGATATTAAGAAATCTCCCATAGGGTTTGTAATTTCTTTCCAATCTTTACCACCTTTACCACTTGTGAATACATCAGCGATATTAATTGCCATTAAACCACCTTTTTTAATTGTTGGTATAATCTTTTCTAATGATTTATGTAGGAAATGTTTATTCCAAGCATCTATTTCTTTATATCTTATCCAACTTTGAGTATCATCATCACCATACCTTTCTACATTAAAGTAAGGAGGTGAAGTAAATACCAAATCAAAGTAATCTTGATAATCTGAATAATCAAAATCTTCTGCTGGTGATTGGTAAAAGTTTGTTTTAGTTGGGTTCTCAAAGAACGAAGTATGTTTTCTATAAAAATCAGCTTGTTCTATATAAATTGGATGATTTTCTTTACGAGGGTCTAACCCTACATAGTGTTCTATTGTTTCACTTGCAAATGCTCCACTTAATCTATCACCCCAACCCATTGAGAAATCTAACATAGTTTTACTACCTAGATATTCTGTAAGAGCCTTAGTAACATTTGGTTTGTGTTGAGAAGCAATATACTTTCTTAATCCAATCATTATTCTTAATTCCTTTTTACCAACTTGTGTTAGTTTTAAAGAATATGCCGCTCCCATTAAAGATATCATAAAAGGTCTTGTTCTCCAAGTTCTGGCCGGACCAGGATAACCTGATGAACATATACTCCATCGGTTTCTCTCTTGAAAGAAATTAGATGAAAGGTTACCTAAGTTATATCTTTTGAATAAAATCTGTTTACCCTCATATGTAAGTGGATATTTAGATTCTCTTGATTTTCTTGGAAACCATTCTTCTTCTTTTAATAACTCATTGTACCGAATACCTTTGAGTTTCATATAATCATCTCTGGCATCTTCGATGGTGTACTTATCAGTTGCATAAGGAAGTGGATACTTCATAAACAAATCAGCCAACATTTCCTTTACTTGGTCTTTTGGATATGATTCTTTTAAAGTTTCCCAATCCTCAGGTGATATGGTAGGATATTCTCCATCATAAGTTCCCTTTTCATATTTAGATAATATATCTTCTGCGTTTGTCATAAGTTGTTGATACTCAGTTAGTTATAAGTCATTGATACTCAGTTAGTTACTATATGTTTTTACTGCATTTCTATGAATTTCTAAAACTTCTTCTCTTAATAGATTTTCAGATTCCCATCCTTCTTCTTTTTCTTTTCTAAATTTATAAACTAAAGATAAAGTTTTACAAATCCATTCATACAATTCTTCTTTACTTAATTCTTCCCAAATTAACTTTTTTCTGGCTTGTGTTATTATATCTTTTACAGGTATAATATGCTCTCGTAAAAGTTCTTCTTGAATATAATTTGGCCTGAAATAATTTTCTCTATATTTTTGATACACCATAGTAGATACTGGAAATCTTAGATTAAATTTAGTTTCCATTTTACTATGAAGTTTTCTAAGAGAATCATTCAAATCATCATTATCAATTATATCCCCATCAATTTGAGCTTTTAAATTAATATAAAAAGAAGATGATAATTCTGAATAGTTATACATTTGGTTTTAATATTTGTCCTTCTTCAGTATTCTTTTGTCCAATAAATCCAGCAACCTTAATTCTTTCTTTTGAACTTGGATGAATAGCCGATAAACATTCATTTAAATTTTCCATCATAGTCTTTCTATTCTTATCAATATTCTTTTCAGTTGGTGTATGTCCTGAATGTATTCCTAAAAACAATATCCATTTGATAGTATCACCATTTAATATCTCTTGTTGAATTTGTTTCGATATGTGCATTACAAAACGGTCAATAGATGAACTATATATGTAAAATGGTTTATATAACTCAGTATCATCTTCAAAAACTTCTTGAGGAATTACTTTGTTTGAATCAGCAAATTTAAGTCCTCCATTAATAGTTTGTCCTTTCCATACTCCCTCACCATCATATATCGAATCAAACCACTCTGTGGCTTCTTCTGTTGTAGTTACAACACTACAAAATTTAGATGGTGTATTCTTACCGAGTAAAGAATTAATCAGTTTAGACCACTTTCTTACATCAGGTCTTTTCCCATATTCTTTTAAAATTGTTTGTAAATGTACTTCAAGAGTTACTCCCATCTGATTTTCACTAAGTTTGGAAGTGATTTCAGATTCTTTAAATCCTTCTTCTTCATACTCAGAATACAAATCATTCCAAGAATCTTTTGCTCTTCTTAGATTTAGTTCTATATCAGAATCTTTTATTGGGTTTTCAGTAGTTCTATCCGCTATCCTATTCTCAAGTCCTTTTAATCTCAGTTTAATAGCTTGAACTTCTTTATCTGATAAATGTTTATCAAATTTAACTTCAGCAAAAGGAGGATTATATCCTATTTCTGTTGATGAAAAAGCCTTAGTATGAAACCCTAAAAACTCTTGATACTTATTACCTTGAGAATCATAAGAAGTACAGTATAATCCTGCTGGATATTGAGGATTCCATCCTCCATCTAACTTAAAATCATTTTGGAATCTTTTTACAGCTTCCTTATAATCTTCGTTATTTGAAGTTTTTTTAGCTCTTACTGCATTTTTTAATCGTTTTACATCAGTAATGGAGATAAATTCAATATCTCCTATTGTAATCCTACCAGAATCTACAAATGCATCAGCAAACTTTGGTAAGAAATACTCTTCTTTTTTAAATTTTTGTACTATCATTATTTTTAGTGTGTTTTACGTTTAATTTTCGAGTGTATTATCACTCATTTACTATGTAAATATACGAAAATTATTTGAATTAGCCAAGCCTTTTCTTAATTATTTTCCTACATTCCAAAACAATGCTCCTTCTGAAGCATGTTCCTTTATAAATTCCCAAGCTTTACTATCATATGTAAGTGAAGATGGGAATGGAGGTCTTTCTACTTCTTTACATTCTTGGTTGAATTTGTATTTTGATAAGAATGTTTCAGCTCTACCCCTTTCTCTTTCTGTTGTGTTGTGACCAATTCTAACCCCATATACTTTGGCATCAGGCCACGCAAGTTGTAAACCTCTCGATAATACTCCACTACTCATTACAGTCCAAACCTCTTTAGGAGGTTCTATATCAAGTGAGAGGGCAGTATTTTTCATTGCCTCTATTATTATCGGGTGGTCACCACCAAATGGAATCAATTGAGAACCTTCATTCTCTTCAACATAATATCTTGCCTTCGCTTGAATATTAGTAAGATATCCCATTGGTACTTCAATGATATTACAACCTAAACGAATTGCCTCTGTTGTTAACCAATTATGTTTTCCTTTTGGAACAGTTACAGTTGCCTTCTTACCCAAATCATGACAAGCATATGC
>Ga0181419_1000539_pt1 | contig 13191 bp, 9 predicted proteins | sample 42SPOviralmetaG_FD_130144 | JGI IMG/M metagenome (GOLD analysis project Ga0181419, IMG submission 130144) | Marine viral communities from the oligotrophic San Pedro Time Series (SPOT) site, San Pedro Channel, CA, USA - 42 SPOT_SRF_2013-04-24 | ecosystem: Environmental > Aquatic > Marine > Strait...
ATTAATGACTTTCAGCCTACAGTGGATGTAATGCCACGAGAAAAGAACGACATATTCTTTGCTGAAATGATGCAGAAAAGATTTCAACAGATCGTAGAAGAGACTGATTTATATGGTCAGATCCTCCAGGCAGTAAAAGATAGTTTAATTTACTCCAATGGATTCTTACAGATCTTGCCATCCTTAACAGAAGAGGGTGTATTTAAGGGATTTGATATACAAGTAATTGATCCATTTACAGTGGTCCCTCATCCTTATGCTACTGATTTAGATTTAAAAGCAGGAGAATACTTTATGTTTGCTGTACCTATGGAGACTTCCAGGATCTTTAGGGAGTTTGGCGTTAAGGTAAGTGCAGATGGAAAGTTAGATGATTATAAAGCATACCAAAAGGTAACGGATAATGGGGGAATAGAAAGTGCAAATGCAGAGTCTGATTATGATATGGCATTGGTTATTGAATGCTATAGTAACGAATCTGATAAAGAAAAATATCCAAATGGTAGGCATACGGTTGTTGTCAATGATAAACTGATTGTTGATGAGCCATTAGAATTATACAGGATGCCAGTATTTATGGTGTCTAACTATAAATCACCACACAACTTTTGGGGTATTGGTGAAACAGAATTAGTCCGAACACAGACCAAAGCGATGAATGAAACCTTTAGTGCTATTAATGAAAATATTAGGCGTATGGGGTTTCCAATTCGGAAGGTAACCCAACGAGCCAAAGGTCAATTAACCCGACCAATAACAGGAGCCCCTGGAGAAGAAATAACTGTAGTAGATCCAAGCGATGTTACGTTTGAGTCACCACCACCTATTCCAGGATATATACAGAATTATATTGCCCAGGTTGGTCAGTTTATGGAAAACATAACTGGTGTAAATGATGTTACACAAGGTCGAAAGCCAGGAGGAGTTACTTCTGGTAGAGCCATTGTAGCTTTGCAGGAAGCCAGTCAAACCAGGCAAAGATTTAAAATAAACAAAGAAGTGTCCAGGCTTACAAAAGAGATTGGTGAGTACATGGTGCAGATGATCTTAACCTTTGATGAAGAGATTAAATCTATTAGACAGCGAGATGCAGAAGGCTCATTTGAGTTTACAGAGTACAATCCAATGGCTGTCTATGATGCAGATGGAAACGAAGAAGGTACACCAGAGTTTAATCCTGGAACAGCCAAGCGATTAGCAGATAGTGAATTTGATGTAGATGTTACTAATGGATCCAGATATGCCCAGGGCAGAGTCGCTAACGAAGAACGAGCAATGGAATTATACCAAGCAGGGATCTATGGTATTGAAGAGGTTGTTAATGCTCTTAATGTAAGCGATAAACAGGACATTATACAGAATTGGTATGTTCGTAACCAGATGGTTCCCCCACAGCAACAAGTCCAACAGGCAGAAGAACTTCAACAGCAATTAGGAATGTTGATTGAAGCTATCATGCAGGAAGGAATGGGAGGACCAGCAGAAGAACAATTAGCACAATTAATAATGGCAAACCCAGCTTTGGCTGAAACGCCAGATTTTCAACAACTACCAGGTGAGATACAGGACCGTATTATCACTGTAGCAGGATTGGTTGGTGGGCAGGGAGAAGATCCAAATATGGATCAACCCAGGGCTTGAGGTTTTTCTGCCCATCACTTAACAAAAGGATAACACAATGCCAAAACTAAAAATAAAAGGTAAAACGAAGAAGTTCAAATACACAAAGGAAGGCGTTGCCTCCTATAAAAAACAATTAGCAAAAAGCAAGAAGATGCCGAAATCTGTAGGTAATGATAGTGATGAATCTTTGGATCGGGTTTTTTCTATGGAAAAAGGTAATTATACACATTATGCACCAAAAATAGAAAAGAATTTTTTAGATCCCGATGGTGGGGGAGTAAGTACACAAAGAAATCAAACTAATAAAGCACAAGAAAAACAAAGAAAGAAAAGAAGAGAAAAGACAAAATTAACTTCTTCAAAACCACAAAAAGGATATTAATGATCCAGGTTATTTCTGGCATACTTACACCTACCGAAGCAAAAGATCTCCAGGATATGGGGAAATCTGGGGCTATGTATTCTGACTTTTCTCATGAAATCATACAAAAGGTAGCAAAAGTGTATCAATCGGAATTAGATGACCAGGAATTAGTATTAACAAGTCCAAGTTATTGGAGAATAGAGACACGACCAAAAGGACATGAATGGCATTACGATGGATGCAAAGAAGAAGATGGAAAACTGGTAGACAATCATATGGCATGGTGTAATTATGGATCTACATTGTTATTAAGCCCTAATAATTTATTTGAGGGTGGCAATTTGTTCTTTGAACAAGAGGGAAAAGAATTTGAGATCAAAGACCATTATTTAAATGGTGTATTGTATTCAGCAGGGAAACGGAACAACCCTATGAAGCATAAGGTAACTCAACACGCTGGGAAACGGTGTGTTTTATTAATGTTTTTTTCAACAAAACCAGTGTCGAAAGACCAACTGAAAGGATAACAACATGTCAGAAATAAATGTAGTAGGAACAACAAATTTAGAAGTAACACCAGAATCTGAACAGATACAGGTGGGAAATTTTAGTGGGGATCCAACAGTGGGTGAAGTACAGCCCTCTACGGATGACTACGACAATATTCCGATCCCTGGGGAACTCTTGGGAGAGCAATCAAAACAGGAATCGAATACAGAACAGGCTGTGACCACAGAGTCAGTAGAACCAGCCGAAACAGAAGAACCTAATGAACCACAACAGGAACTATCTGATAGTGAAGAGGAAACATCATACTACGAAACAGAAGATGGCGAACAATTCACTGTTGAAGATATAGAGTCCTGGAAAAAAGATGCTGATAATCGCCACGAATGGAGCAAATCCAATACGGAGAAAGCCCAGGAAGTAGCAGATCAACGTAGGGCTGTAGAGCCTTTGGTTCAATTAGTAGAACAACTAAACAAATCGGAAGAGTTCAGAGATACGCTGAAAGAAGCGATTGAAGATGAACTTGGTGAAGAAGCAGGGCAACTGTTTGAACAGTCCCTAAAGATGGAAAACAAGGATCTTCCGAATCCCTTTGAATCTGAATTAACAGAAGCAAAGGAAAAAGTAGAAATGATGGAAGCTGAAAAGGTTTTAGACCAGTCGATGTCCAATCTCCAAGCACAATATTCGTTAAAAAGTGAGCAAGTCCAGGAAGTATTAGACTATGCAATAAACGCCCACGAAGAGACTGGAAGATTACTAACACTGGAAGAAGCCTACAAAGTCATGAGTTTTGATAAACCGAAAATAGAAACTCCTGTAAAAGCAAAACCATCTGTGCCTGTCAATGTCCAAAAGAAAGTAGGCGTAAAGAGTGACAAACAATCAAAGATCACGAATTACGAAGATATTGATGTGGCAACATTTTTTAATTCATAACGGAAATAAGGAGTTAGCGTATGTCTAACATAGTAGTAAGTGGAACTGGTTCTGCTTCATTAAGTGCCTTAATCCAACAGTATTATATGCCTGTTTTGTATGACAACATCTTTAAGAAGTCTCATCCATTACTTGCAATACTGAAGGCAAAAGCAAAGACCTTTAATGGTCGTGAAATCGTTGTACCAATAGAACACGCAGATGCTGGTGTAAGCGTATTTGGTGATAGACATGGTCTCGCCAATGCAGATAGTCCTGCAACTGGGTACACACCAGTAAAAGCTGAAATTGCAAAAACAGCATCTTACAATCCTACAATGCTAACAGGTCACTTTCTTGTAACAAAGGAAGAAACATTGTTAATGAATAGCCCTCAAGCTATCAAAAACATTGTCGGTGCAAAAGTAAAAAACCTTCAAAAAGGATTAGAGAAGAAAGTCGCAGAGAATTTGTTTGCAACTTCATTGGCAACCGATGCCTTCAATCCATTAGGTGTTTTATTGGATGATTCAGCAACTGCTGGTGGTCTTGCACCTGGATCTAATTCATGGTGGAAAACGCCTGTATTAGATCATGATAGTTTTTCTGATGCAAGTGGTGATTATGTAGGTGATTCTCCAGATGCTGGAGTTCAATATATATCAGAAGCTAATATGGTTGATGCAAGTAAAAACACTTACATCCTTCGTATTCTTGCTAAAGGTGTTGCAAATGCAAGGGCTCAAACTGGTGAAAACCCAGATTTAATTGTTGTGCCACAGTATTTGTATGATCTCATTGAAAGCGAAATTGATCCACGAAAAACAGGTAGTAAAATGTCTGAAAAAATGGGTTCAATGGGATTCACTGGATTAAACTTCAGAGGAATTGACATTATAGCTGACCAGGATATGGTAACTGCACAACAGCAGGTTGCTTCTCCAGCAGTAGCAAGTACAAACTTTGATGGTAGAATTTATTTTATCAACACAGAATACTTGCATATGTTCTTTAACTCTGGTGCAAAGTTCACTGCATCCGATATGATTGAAGATACACAAAGTAACACATTTGTGCAGAAAGTACATACTTATGGGAATATGGTTGTTACAAACCGTAAGGCTCATTGTGTTGTAGAAGATCTTTACTCACCATTGGATTACGCATAAGTAACTGAATAACGATTACAGCCCTGGGGTTTTCCTGGGGCTGTAATAACTGGAAATATTATGACAACAGCAGACATGGTAACCATATTAGGCGATAGAATGGAAGATACAGCAGGGGATCTTTTTTCTACGACTATCAAAGAACGATATTTGAATCGTGCCCAGGATAAAGTGATTCAGTCGTTACACCCACATTTATTAACTGATCTACAAGTAATTAAAACCGATATTACTATGTCTACTGATACCGATGTAGATAGTCATTTTAGTAGCTATTTTATACCAACCCAAGCAGGAGCATTAGACTCGGATCCATTTGGTGGACCATTAGGTATTTTAGGCATACGAATTAAAAATAGTACCTTTATTCGCAAAGTATCTTTTGATATGGTTAAAGATTTTAGCACAGGGTATGTTGCCTTTAATGGCACAGAACCAGTGTATTTTATATTTAAAAACAGAATATATATTTATAATAATACTGCAAAGGTAGATTGCTACTACATGAAAACACCTGCTGTATTGAACAGCACAGCATCCCCAGCAATAGATTCAGATTTAAATGCTATTTTTCACGATGCAATCCTGGAATTTGCAGAAGCAGAGTTATGGAGAACTGTAAATAAACAAGATCGCATGAACAATGCTTTGACCAGGGCTTATGAATATCTGGGTAAATACAACCAGAATCCAGCTACTGGAGTCGTAGGAGAAGGGTTACCTTTTGATTATTCTTCCTCTAATTCATTAATTGATCCTATATACCCTAATTATCCAAATCCTTAATGAACTGTTATCATTGTAATACTGAATTAATATGGGGTGGTGATCACGATTATGAAGATCATGGAATAGATACAGATGGAATTGTTACAAATCTGTCATGTCCTAATTGCCCAACAACTGTTTTTGTATATACTGATATTGAAGAAGAAGATCCAACTTTATTAATAAATATTTTAAAAGAAGAAGATTAATGGCAAATTTTATTGATATAAAAGAATTTGATGGGGTTTTAACCAATGTTGACATTGAAGATCTTCCAGATAATGTTGCCCAGGAAATAAAAAACCTAAAGATCCAGGCAGGAAAATTAGAAAAGACATTTGGGGCTGGAACAGCTTCGGGTATACCTTCTATTGGCTTAACCTTTGTAAACGCTTCCTATAGCCCAACCAAAGCCTATACAGTACATAATATATTTACATTTGTATCGGATAAGTTTGAAGGAGATCTTAATGATGCAGGAGATGGGTATCGATATTTATTGGTAACGGTAGAAGCTACCGATCAATCCGTAAAATTATGGTGGTGGGATAGTTCATTGCCCGATGTAACAGATCATTTACAAATAGAAGATAATATTGTATGGTTTCAAACAGCATCAGCACATGGTATAACAGAAGATGACCAGGTATTAGTACAGGATATTAAAAACAATGCATCCCCACAAACATCTATCACAAGTGGGAGCCCAGCAACACCAATAGGAGTATATGAATCTGCTGATGTAATTCCAGATACAGATAAAGTAGGAATCAATACAGATACTGCCCAGACATGGGGTGGTAGTTTTTTTGAAACAAGTAGACCTACAGGGGCTAATGAATTATCATTTGGAGGTAAACACGCTTCACATTCATTAATTACAGATACGGTTACTTATGGGGGTACATCTCAAAATTCAGTGCAAAAGATAGGAATTGCATCTATGAATGGGAGAGTGCTGTGTTTGGCAACTGTAAATAGTACCTCTATTGTGACAACAGTAGGTTCGACGGTAGCAGATTTAAACGAAACTTTTTACAATGCAAATCGAGGAAAGACAGGGTTTGAAGTGTGTAGTATGCTTGGTTTTAATAATGCAGTTTATGTTCATTATAGCTATAGTGATGGATCTCCGACAGTTCATTATAACGCTATTGTAAAATATACTTGTACCAGTGGTGGCTCTGTTGAAGAAACAGTAGTCCAAGCTAATGTATCTGATACTGCCCTTACAAATGCATCCTGGATGACCATAGCTAATAATAATTTATATGTGTTAATTAAAGACAATAAGCTAATTAGGCTTACCCCATCCAGTAATAGTTATGCAAATATAAGCACGACTGTTGATTCCTCTCAATATGCAGGGATGACTTCAATAACTCAAACAAATTTACTTACAAGTTCGGGAGGAGTATCATCATCTGATGTAAATCATGAATATTTAATTATTGTTCGTGATCCAGGTTCTAACTTTGTTTTGTATGCACAAGACATTTTAGATACCAGTAATAGCAACTGGTATACTTTTGCATTAAGCATTTCTGGAAACTTGTCTCATATAACCAAAACAGATTTTGGGCAAAACAGCAATCGAAGTGAAAGTGTTGTTGTTCACTACATTGATGGAAGTGGTGATACAAAGTTAAAATATTCTACTCATATCAATAATTCTCTATCTAATGGATTTTCAGATATTAATACAGGTGTTTTTACAAACGATACAACAATAGTATTTGTAAATGCAACAAATAATTCTCCTGGAAACAGGTATTTAATTGTAGGAACAGATGATGTTCAAAGTCCTTCTGTTGTTCATGGGGCAATATATTCAGTGAGTAGTGGGCTATCTGTTAAGGTTGCAAATACTCAAGCATCTGGTGATAAGGCAAATTGGAATCCAACTTGTTTTGCTGATTGTGTAACAGAATCCAATGGTGGAGAAGTGTTTTTTGAACACGCTAAAGGATATATTGGTGTTTATGGTACAACATCTCAAATTGGATCTCCTGCTACAAATAGTGCTGATTTATACAGAATGACTGACATTGGTTGGTTGGCAAATACCTGGAATGGATCTGGCGATTGTGAATATCGATGGATTGATGTTACCAGTAAATATGATATACCAGCTTTATATCATAAAAAGGACAGAAACCCAATTATACCCTTTGGAGATACCTTACGAGTATTGCCAGGTAATATTGCAAAGGTGGGCAGTAATGAGGCAAAGGGAGCCTGGTTAGGATATATTGATCGTAGTCTGTTTAATGGAAACACTGTATACGGTCCTGCATTTTTTGCTGAAGCAAACAGGCTTACAAATCCATTTACTTTTAAAACTGTAGAATTAAAGGTTACCGATGAAGAAATACGACAGTCTGATACCGTTAAATACACAGTAACAGCAGTTTATGATGGTGTCCAAGAAACACAGATTAATGATGAAAGTCTAAAACAGGTTGTATCAAATACTGGGGATAATGACAATGTAAGTAAATCAGAAGTAAAACTTGTGTTGAATTTACCTATATCCACTATGAGTAAGCGTATTACAGGAATTAATGTATATCGTGCAGATAAATTAAGTGGAGTGTATGAAACATATAAACTAATTACTTCTTATAATTTTGTAGATACAGGAGATGATACTCTTAATGTAACAACATCAGCAGACACAGAACTGGTTATGAATTTTGAAGTATTTAATGATAAGACCATTTTTGTAAAAGACCAGGACAATGCAATAAAAAACTGGTTAAATGATGGAAGCACAGGAAATGTTACAAATAACGTAGGTGGGATTACTGATAATGATAAGTATGATTGGCAGTCTACTTATAGCGAATTTGCAATTAAGGTTGGATCTTTTGAAAAACAAAAAATTGAAACAGTAGATGCGATTACAGGATATGAAGCGACAGGTGCTACATTAAATGAAGATTTAACTACTACAGACACAACAATAACTGTTAATAATGCATCGGGTAATGTAGTACAAAATGGAACATACAGATTAGGATTTAGAGATTTGACTGTTGGAAGTTCGCAGGGGAGTGAAGATGATGATGCAGACAATTATGAAAGAATTTATGTAAATGCTGTAATTGGTAATGATTTACAAGTAACCAGAGGATGGGATGGGAGTGCAGGAGATTCATCATTAGCAAAAGAACACAGTAAATACGCTTCAATAAAAGCAGATGCTTTATCGGTAACTGGATGGTATAAAATGACAACTGATGATAATATGAATGGTCGTTTTCATAATGAATCCTGGAAAATGTATCGAGAAAAGTTTGGACCAGGATGGAATACGATTGTAAGCACCAAAAGTGAAGGTGCATTTGCTGGGAAGTATATGGGTATTATTATGCCACAACCCAGCGAAGATAGTAATGGAGATTTTACAATGGCTCCCTGGAGAGATACCGATGGAACCATGAAGATAAATAGTATTGTAGGACAAAAGTTTACAGCAACAAAGCCCTCTTCTACTTCAAAAACATTAAAAATAGAAAAAGCCTACACTACTTTTGATGAGCAGTTAGGGTTTACTATGATTGAGGTAGATAAAGGACCACAAAGTGGAAACTGGAACGATAGCGAAGTAATCATATCTACATTTTCAGATGTTTCTGCTGTTGTAAGTGCAGATGTAAACGAAATAGCTGTAATAGACAAAGGATCAAATTCGTTAGGAGAACATCCTTATGGTCAAGAAACTAAAATAAAAATTAATGCACAGTATGCCAAGATCTTAAAAGGTAGATTGTTTTTAGGTAATATTGTTTTAGATCCTGGTAATGAAAACGAAGTGCAGAATGATTGGGTAGCGTACAGTGAATTAAATGCTTACGATGTAAGACCAGTCAGCAATGTAATTCCTTTTCCAGATCGTGAAGGGGGACAGATTACAGGGTTATCAGAATTGTTTGGTAGACTTATTGTATTTAAAGCCCAGGCTATATTTGTCCTGGATGTAGTAAATCCTTCTTCTCCAACCAGCTGGGTGCGAAAAGAATCAAAAATTAATATAGGTAACATTGCACCAGAAGGTATTGTTGAAGTACATGACAGTGTTTATTTTGTACACCACGATGGTATTTACAGATTAGAATCAAATACAATAGCCAGTTCCGATGCAACTCCCTCTGTTATGGAGAAAATCACATTAGGAATAGAGGATCAATTTTTACTTGCTACAGACAAAAAAAGCATCAAGGGTGTCTACGATCAAAAGAACAATGAAATCCTGTATACATGGCAAACAGGAAGCCCTGCAACCCAAGAGGTGTGGGCATATCATATAACACTTAAAACCTGGCGTGAAGTAAACACTTCTACCAATTTAGATATACTAACCTTTGGTGAAAATAGTGGACCAGTAGCCTGGGATAATACAGATACCGATGTAAAGAAATTTGATGTGCCAGAAGCAGTAGGAATAGCCTGGAAAAGTAAACGATTCCGATTGGATTTAGACCAAAAAAAACTACTTCGCTATGGTATGGTAAAATTTACAGGCACAGACACTTTAACCGTAAATATATACCTGGATGGTGCAGGAAGTGTATCCTTTACAAAAGATATTACAGCCGATGGTGGCGTAAACAGGTTTCCTATTAAACGCTACGGTAAAAACTTTGAAATAGAACTAACAACCCCATCGAGTACCAATGTGTTCTCGGTAGAACGAATGAGAATTGAAACGGAGTAACTATGGCTATTGATCCAGCAACAATGATGATGATCGCTAAAGGTGTCGGTAATATGGCACAAAGTGGTTCACGATTATTACAACCAAGATTTCAGAATACCAAGTATGGTCAGATGCTACGAGAAAGATCCAGGAATGGAAATTTATCTCAAGCACAGGAATCTAATATATTAAATAAAGTGGGGACACAGGCAGGAAACAATGCTCAAGTAGCCAGAAATAAATATATAGGTAGTGCCATTAACCAGGGAATGGGTAATTCTGTAGCTTTACAAAGAGGATTAAGAGAGTCTGAAGCTGATGTAAGAAGAACAGTTACAGATACATCCAGAGATATATATCAAAATGAAGAAACAGCGAAATCTAATGCAAAAATGAATTATGCAAGGGCAATGGATCAAGATAGTTCAGAGCGTAGAGGTGCTTTGACTTCTATGATTACAGGTGGTGCAAATACAGCATTACAGGCAGGAGCAACAGAATATGGTGCAAGACAAGGACAGCAACAAGCACAAGATAAATCGTACATGGATGCTATGAGCAAATATGGTAATGCAGTTGCCTATAGTACCCCATCTGGAGACACCAGGTATCAAGGGGGTGGATTTGATCCATCAACAGGTGAAGCAAGAGGATCTTTAACTTTAGATGACAAAAGATCAATTGATGTATATGCTCAAAAAGCAGGAATAAAAAATGCTACAGCATTAGCAAGTGCTTACGCTGGTTATCGTACTGGAAAAATTGATGATACTGAAATGAGAAAGCAATTGAGACCATTTATGACAGATGAGGAAATAGATGATTTCTATTTAAAAATGGGAGGTGGAAAATAATGGAAGATTGGCAAAAGCAATTACTTAATAATGTAAGCAATCGAAAAACAAAAAAGAAAACAAATTCTTTAAAAGCAAAAAGAACCTATGCTGAAGAAATGAGGAAAGCATCTCCACAAAATGATATACTTCGATTTGGTAAAAAACAAAAAGAATTTAGAGATCTTGGTCGCAAAGAAACAGTTGTTACAGAAGTAAATGAAGATGGTGATAATGTAAAATCAATACAATACTTACCAAGACCAGGTGCTGAATTATTTAGAAAACAAGAAAAAGCATATGGAGATAGTTTAAAATTAGCAGGATTAGCACAACAATATGGTCGAAAAACACCAGATGTAAGAAAAATAGATAGAAGCCGAGGTGAAATAACAAATGAAATTTTTACAAATATAAAAAAATACATGAAAGAAGCATCAGGATTGAACCCTACAGTACAACGAAAGTTAGCAGAAAAAAGAGCATCTCAAGATTTAATTAAAAAATATGGAAAAGGAATTATTCCATTGCTAACACAGCTTGAAAATAAATAATGGCAGATCCTTTTAACACACAGCCACAGCGTAATTATTTAGATGATATTCTGGACCAGGCATATAATGATCTGGAAATAGAACGACAACGCCAGGATAGCATTATCAATGCACCAGATCCAGCACAGAGATTAGGTGAAATACAAAAAATTGAAAAGCAGACAGAAAACGAAGCACCAGAAGTCCAAGAAGCTGTACGACAAAGTGCATATACAAATACATCGTATTATACTGGGAAACCATTAAATAAACCTCCTTCCATTGAAGAGCAAGAAAACAAAGAAAAAAGTTTTGAGGAGACAATACAAAAATACCAACAATACGAACAACTATTTCAACCGTATTTACAGGAAGAATACAACAAAATAGCCCAGGATATTGGTCAGCCTAAAACTTCAGAGGATCGAAGTGTTATTCGAGGTCCCTTTGATCGAAAGCCTGTTTATAGTGAACAAGATCTTGAAACAAAAGCTATATCGCAAACAAAAAAACGATTAAGTGACGAAGGTATACTTGAACCAAAGCGTACATTTTTAGGAACCTTAAAAGAAACATTCACAGATTATAAAAAGTTTGGTAGTAAACTGCCATATTTAGGTGGTGGAGTTGAAGCCTATGAAGCATTAGACCTTCTGCAATCTATTAAAGACATACAAAGAAATACTGCTGACCAACAAGATTATGCAATTGTTATGAATGCCCAATTAGAAATGGAACGAGATAGTGACTTTGGGGCAATGGTTATGGATATAATGATACAACTTCCTGCTTACGCTTTTGAATTTGCAACGACTGCTGGTACATATACTGCTGGAAGAAAAGCAGGGCAAAAAGCATTACAAGAGTCAGTGAATTGGGTTTTATCTAAACAAGGTAAGAAGATCATTAAAGAAGGTGCAGATAGGTTTGGATTAAAGGCTGTTAAAGGCGTAGTAGGTGCAACTACAGGGACACTTGCAAGAACCATAAATCCAAAAATGTTTAGTAGGGTAGTATCAAATGCCAGTAATGAATTATTACCAGATTATGAATTAAATCGAGCATTAGATGGCAAGCTGGAAGTATTATCCAGTAATGAGAAAAGTTTAGGCAAGTCTATTGTAGATGGATATTTATTGACTTATTTAGAATTGTTAGGTGAACAATCTGGGGAGTCTATTCCCTTTTTAGGTAAAGAGTTTAAAACTTTTTTAAAAAGTAATCCAGAAAGTGCTGTTCATGGTTTACTAAAAGGATTAATTCGCAAAAACCCAAATGTACCTCCTGGTAAATTTATGCAAGCAGTTAGGCAGGCAGGTATACAATCAGTTCCAGTAGAGTTAATGGAAGAAAGATTTACAGATTTTTTACAATCTGGAGTAGAAGGACACGAATTTAAAATGCCTACAGCAGAAGAATGGTTAGCTGAAGCCTTTGCTATTGGTGGTTTTTCAGTAGGTGTTAGGGGTACAGGAAAAGCATTAGACAAAAGGTCTAAAAATAAATTAGAAAAAGCCAAATCCAAAGGATTAGAAGCCATTGAGTCTGGTCAACTGCGACAATTAACCGATGATGATATTACCAACTTTGCAAGATCTCTTACGAAAGAAGAAGCAATGGAACTTGGAATTAGCCAGGAAACAGGTGAAATAGAAGGGCAATCTGATCTGGGTAAAGAAATGATTCGTAGGAATCTGGAGATGGATAAGTTTCCAGAAACAGAAACAGAGTTTAGAGAAGCTGGAGCCAGGGCAAATATTAAACAGCAACA
>Ga0181419_1000544_pt1 | contig 13137 bp, 18 predicted proteins | sample 42SPOviralmetaG_FD_130144 | JGI IMG/M metagenome (GOLD analysis project Ga0181419, IMG submission 130144) | Marine viral communities from the oligotrophic San Pedro Time Series (SPOT) site, San Pedro Channel, CA, USA - 42 SPOT_SRF_2013-04-24 | ecosystem: Environmental > Aquatic > Marine > Strait...
ATTCTTTTAAATTCATTTTTTTACTTTTTAGTTTTATTATTAGTTTTGGTCTTTTTATTTTTAGTAGGTTTTTTTCCTCGTCTTTTATTTCCTTTTGCTGCGTCAATAACGTCTTTTGCTTGTGCAACAGTGTTTTTAGCTGCTTTTTTTACATCTGCTAGTTCTTTTTTCATTTCTTTGATCCTAGACTTTGCTTCTTTTAATGCTGCTTCTGCTTTTTCATCAATGTCTGTTGAATCCCAAATAGCATTCCATAATCTTTTAAAGTAACTTTTCATATTATTATTTCTTTAGTCCAGCCATAAATCCTTCTTGGTAGGCTGTTTTTGCTATTTCGTAATACATTTTAATACCACCAGCTCCTTCTCTTAAATTAACACCTGCTTCTTTCATGATATTTAAAATTTCCATATGAGTGTCTCTTTCCATCATACTTTTAGCAACTTCTCTTCTATCCATTTTTTCTTTTAATTGGATATCATCTATTTCTTTTTCCTTCTCCTTTATTTGCTTTACTATGTCTTTATTATCATCTACTAATGTTTTAGAAACATCCATATATTCTGCCTTAGCTGAATCATATTTTTTAGAATTAAATTTACCCGCTTTGTATTTTTCTAAAGGTTTCTTTAATTTATCTAGATTTTTTTCTTTTTGATCCTTTAGTGATTCTATGTCTTTTTCTAAATTTTTAATTTCACTACCTTTCTTTTTTCCTGCTTTAGCAGAATCTTTTTCATCAGATGCATCTTTTTTAGCGTCTGCTTTATTAATTTTATCAGCATCTTTTTTTGATACTTCTGATAACATAGCTTTAACTTCTGCTTTTATAGCTTCTTTTAACATATCTGTCTTAAATTCAGTTGTATATTCTTTTTTATCATATTTAGGTTCTTCCATTTTGTCATTTTTATGATCAGCGTCTTCCATTTTTCCAAACTGAAAAACTTTTTTTACTTCTTTCATTCCAGTTCCTGGAAATTCAGATTTATAAGTTTCTAAATATTGTTTAAAAGTTTTTTCATTAATAGGACCTGCTTGATTCATACCTCTTTTAAACTGAACTAAAGCTGAATAATATCCACTATGTTCTTCTAAATTTTTAAGAACAGTTTCTGTTGCTTTTTCTCTTTCTTCAACTGTAGATTCTGCTAATCTAGAAGCACCTAATGATGTTAATTCAAGATCCATACCTTTTCTAAATTCGTATGGATTTATTCTATCTAATCTACTTCCAACATCAGGACCTCCTGTAGAAGGAACTGTTTTTTCTTTTTTAGGAGAATATCCGTAATATTTATCGTTTGCCATTTTCTAATGTATTATTCCTATATAAATATAAAATCATTTAGGAAACTGTGTTATTGTTTAATTATTTGTTTGCTGTATCGCTTATTATCATATATTATAGATAAATTATATAAACCGTTTGTTAAAATCGATAGATCTAAGCGTTTAGTATCCTTATCTTCTATTAATAATCTACCCATCATATCATACACTTCAACTTCTATTTTTAATCTTGTTTCTATAGTAATTATATTTTGTGTTGGATTTGGGTAAATAATAATACCTAAAGCAGAAACATCTTCTACAGATAAAGGCCAACCTAATTGACAATAATCATACATTGACTGACAACTTGCATCCCAATCATTAGTACAACAATAATTATCAACATCAATTACCCAAGCAAAACAGCCATCATTTAACCAATATGGCATTCCCGGTCCCCCATAACAACCTGCATCATACAAACAAGCTGTTGAATCTGAAACGTTTGCTGTTGGATCATAATTGTAAGCTGCTACGTCAGTACATCCTACTATTGGAGTTATACATGAATTATCATCAAAACAAGCAAATTGATTATAATTTAATGCTGTTGGATCTGTACAACCTGCTATTAAACAACATGAATTATCGTCAGTATTCGCATTTATATTGTAGTTAAACGCATTACTATCTGTACATCCATATATATATGGAACGCAAGAGTTATTGTCAGTATTCGCAGAAGGATCGTAATTAAATGCTGTTGAATCTGTACAACCATAAATAAAAGGTATGCATGATCCATTTTCTACGTTTGCATTAGGATCATAATTAAACATTGTTGGATCTGTACAGCCATAAATAGGTAAAATACAAGATCCATCATCATCAGTAGCATTAGGATCAAAATTTAATGCTGTTTGATTAGTACACCCTAAAATTTCATCCTCATCACAAATTCCATCCCCATCAACATCACTTATACAGATACCATCACAATCTATATAAGTAACAGAAGGATAAATACATCCATTATTAATAGTAGCTGTTGAATCATAATTACAAGCTATTATGTCTGTACATCCTATATAATAACATGAACCATCATCTGTATTTGCATTAGAATTGTAATTATCAGCATCTAAATCCATACAACCTGTTATAATTGATTGACATGAATTATCATCAGTATTAGCATTAGGATCATAATTAAACGCTAAATCATTTGTACAACCAAATACTATAGGAATACAATTTCCGTCATCTGTATTCGCTAAAGGATTATAGTTAAATGATGTTGAATCCATACAACCTAATACTACTGGAATACAAACATCCCCACAATATGGAACTGCTACATATTTTGTCCAAAATGGAGAACCAAATCCTTGAAGTGCTCCTTGACCATTATTTGCAAATGGATTCTGACCTTCATACATTAATTCAACACCATCAGCATTTGTTAACTTAAATGAATTATGCCAAGTTTGAAATTGTACTTCTTGTGGTGGTTGTTGTGGTCCACCTACTTCAAAATAAAATACTTCAACTGGAACTCCTGGATCTAATATAATGTTCCATGTATTTTGATAATTACCTGGACCCAATGTGTATGTTCCAAGATTAATACCATTTTGATAAACACCAATAAATGAATTACCCCAACCATCACCTCCAGCATCCCCAACCCATAAGTCGTAATTACAATCTGGTGTTAAGTCCATCATTGTAGCATTAGGGTCATAATTAAATGCTACAGAATTTGTACAACCATAAGTATGTAATGTCAAACATGAACCATCATCATTATTTGCTGCTGGATTAAATTCTACATAATCATCATCTGTACATCCATCTATTGTTGGAACAGTAGGACAAGGTGTTGCTGTTTGTGGTCCTGAATATAATACATTTCCAAAACCTGGATTATCCATATACCAAATAGTATCTCCTGAACAATCATATATTACTGCTGAACCATCAATTGAACCACCTGATGTTGAACCAGCCATACCATCACCAAAGTCATCATTAATAATTAATTCAAATGCAGCATTTTGATCAACACAGAATGAATAAGTGTATGTTTGTCCTATATCATTAAAGTCATATGTTCCTGTTGGGTAATCAAATGTATTACCTAACCCATCAACAAATTGCCAACTTGTTTCTCCTGGCCAGTTATCTAATGTTAATGAAAGTGATATTTGATATTGTGTTGCCGTATCACATATTGTTCCCGCACATGATCCATCATCAAATGTAGCCCATGGGTTATAAGATACTTGACTTGGGTCTGTACATCCTGCAATACATGGTGTTGGGGTATATGCAATAGTATCTGATAAACTACCATCTGCAAACTCTACCCAACCATAATGTTCTACTGACCAATTAGGTGGCATTTGACCATTACCCGCATAAACTGCAAAATCAGTTGCTCCATAACCTAATCCATATTGAAAAGGACCAACGCCATCTTCATTTGAATACCAAAATTTTACTGGTTCGCAACTAACGTTATTATCTAAAGTCCAAAAGAATTGAGCTAATGTTTGTCCATTTGGTAAACATGTTTGTGATGCTGTAGATGTAAGAAATCCACCGCATGGTGGATAAGTACAACTACCATTATCAATAGTAGCTAATGAATCATAATTTAATGCATTTATATCTGTACATCCTGGTATTACTACCGGAGGTGCACATGGTGCTATGATTAAAGTATCAGTATATAAAGACCCGAAATCTCCTGCTATATACATTATAGTATCTTGACAATCATTTTGAATTAAGAACCAACCTTCTGGTGAACCGTTAAATCCACCTAATCCATCCCCATATTGATCAAATATAGATACAATAATAGTTCCACCTAATTCGATAATTGTATCGTATAAAGTAAGATCAGCCATTATAGAATCAGACTGTGCTATAATAGGTGAACCGCCTGGGGGTGTTATAGTCCAAGATGTTTCTTCAGGATAATCATCTGTTAGTAGTTGTACTTGAATCCAAGAACCTTGTGTGTAACCTAAAAAAGGTATTAAAAGTGTTAATAATAATAACTGTAGTTTTTTCATAATGTTAATTGTTAATTTTAAAATGAATCCATCAATATTTCATCGATTTTTTCTTGTACTTCTTCTTTAGTAGCTTCCATCTTCATCATAATGTTTGCTTGAAATCTATCAACTTCTTCTCCATTATTATATATTACAAGTGTAGGTACAACTACTATTTTATATTTTCCTGCTGCTGTTGTGTTTGTTTGGATATCAATAAATTTATTAGAACAATCAGTTAACTTACCTACCCATGTTACTTTATTTGTTTCATTAAATCCTGCATTAAATTGCACTACACATAAATTATCCCCACAAGGAGATTGACCATTAGCAGAACTTGTAATGATCATAAATAGTATTAATAGTAATTTTTTCATATTATTGATTTCTACGTTTATCAATTTTACCTCCTTTAACATATCTAATACTGTCATGAGTACCATCTGCATGGTCTAATCTTTCTAGGATAAGTACTATATCTTGTTTAATATCAGTTACATCATTTTGGGTACTTTGTATTATAGTATACATACTATCTTGATATGCTATGTCTTCTTTAGTTGGTATCCATACTTCTTCATCACTAACTTTAACCTCTTTTACTATTACTATCTCTTCAGGCCATACACTTGCAAGTACTGTAACACATAAAAATAAGGACAATATAATCATTACAGATATAGGTGAAGTTAAACATATGTTTTTATTCCAAAATTTTATCATATTACCTGCTATATAATTTATCTTCTATTTTTTCTAGAGTCTTCTTTATCTCTTCTACATCTTTTTGTGTATCCATAATAGTTTGACGTACTAATTGATCTTTCATATCAAATTCCATCCTAGTAATTGTTGGGGGAGGAGGAACAGGTAATTCTTTTGCTTCCTGGATATCAGCTTGTAATGTAAACCACATACCCACAAGGGTAAAAATCAATACAGCTATTCCCCCTAATGTTTTTAAACTTACTTTAAAACTTGTATCTTCATTTAATTCTTTTGCCATTTTTTAAAATATTACATAATTAACACCTACAGAAAAATCATGCCAATTACGGTTCCAGTATTTATTATATTTTCCTTCTAAGAATACTCCTAAACTTTTACTAAATTTATATCCAAATATTAAACCCCCCGAATAATCTATCCATTGACCTTCATTATATTTGTGGTAAGAAAATTCACCACCATCATCATAATGATAAGGCATCAAATTTCCCCATGAATGAACCCAAAAGTTTTTTGTATAATGATAAAAATCAAATCCTACAACTAAAGAATATTGAATAGTTTGATTTAATTCATTTCTTTTTCTTTCTGTGTAATTTGCTAATACTTGAGGTATAACAACTCCTTCCCAAATTTGGGTATTTGTTGCTACTATATTTCCTGATGGGTTAATATATTCTACTCCCCCCTGACCATCAAAATTCATAGTATATCCCTCTTGTATGGCTAAATCTGTATAATGTAAACTACCATTTGATAACATCCATTCTTCTAATGGATTATAACCATAAGGTTCAGATAATCTTTGTGCTGCACCTATATTAAATGATAATTTATTGCCTAATTTTTGTCTGTATCTTTGGGATGCTTCGAAATACTCTATGTCCGCAAACCCGTCCTGTAAGTATTCTACTTTTACTATCCATCTATCTGCAACATATCTTAAAAAGTGATTTTGGTTTAAAAAGTTACTACCCTGTTGTCTTGCTAATTCTCCTTCAAATAAAAATTCAAACCCTTTTACCTTGCCAATTGTTGCTGCATCAGAAAAAGAATTTTCTGTACCATTATAAAATGTGTTGGCTCTATTTTCATATCCTAATCTGGCTATCTTTCTTACACCAAATGAAATAGCATAATCAAAAGGAGTTTTAATTGTAGAGGTTTCTAATCCATTTGTAACTGAATAAACATCTACATCAGAAACAGAATTTCCACCATTAATAGCCCCATAAAAAGTTGCGAATTTAAAGGTCTTTTTTAAACCTTTTTTGAATTTATCTTTTTTAGTTTCCTGTGCAAACATTAATGCGGGTAACATACACAGAATAAACAGTAATTTTTTCATTTCTTATATAAATATTAAAATATACGGAAATAAATATAGAAAAAAAAGAGCAGCCTGGGGCTGCTCTCTAGAGTTTTTACGACATATACCCCATTAAGCCGTTGGTGATAGGTACCTCTTAGGCAGCCATCGCAAATACTGACTTTTCAGTAGCAATATTTTCTTTTGTTGCCAAAAGTCTAATTGCAGCTAAAGCAGTAAATGCTTTTACCGTGTTAATCTGTGTGCCGATTACGCGTTTGATCTTCGTTATATCCTTATCTCCCTGTCAAATCCAGTCACCCCCATATTTTTAAAATTAGTGGAGGTGGGGGGTATCGAACCCCCGTCCAAAAGAGTAGCTAATATAATTACTAGCGATCATTTATATATATTAAAAATTAATAATTAATCCAAATCTTCCCATTGAAGACCTTCTTCTCGTCCTAAATTATAATCTTCAATGTCTGTCTTTAACTTATGTAATACTGATAATATTTCTTCTTTTGTTATTTGAGAATCTCTTTCAATATCATCTATTAATAATTCTAACTGATTTTGTATTTCTTCCATTATTCTTTAATTCGTCTTAAAGCATATTCCCATTTTTCACACATAGTTTTCCATTTATGTTTATCTTGACTTAACATCTTTTTAAGTTGTTTGTTGAATCTTTCTTGAAGTCCATTTTGTGTAACTTCTTGATAAATTTCATACATGGTATCTTCTGCTTGGCTGCTCATTACTTAATCCATTCATGGTATGCTATTACATATGCATCAAGTTTAGAAAGCGTGTCATCTTTTTCTAATTCTTTTTCTGCCCACATTTTTACTTCTTGTCTTAAATTATAAGCATTGGCTTCTTCAAGAATTAATTCTATTTGCTCTTCGTCCTCGCTTTTTTGGTTTATCTTCTGGATAGAGTTTATAATGTTCTTTCCAATATGCTCTCTCAGTAGTTTCCATCTTGATTTTGTCAGCTTTAGTTGTTCTTTTTTTTCTGCCATTTTCGTGATATTTTGGTTTATTTAAACGTTCTAATTTATTATATAACTTTTCTAATTTATCAAATGCGGGATCAAAATGTTCTACTAAATACGGACCATTAGCAAACTTATCTAAATCATAATGCCAAACACTTTTACATCCTAATTCAGGTTTAGTAGGTATTTCATAATACACTCTAGTAAATTTTCTAGGTACTTCCTTTATTTTTTCTGAGGGTCTTCCTCTATTTTCTGTTCTTGGGTGTTTCATGATACTAAATTTTGTTTTAAAAATAAATTATTTAAAGTTTTAGTAACTTCATGCATGTTTTTGGGATCAATAAATGATGCTTCCTTACCATACATAATTTGAAAATTTTCCATCAATTCTTCTTCTTTAGTTTGTGTTGTGGATGATTGTATAAAATAGCTTAATATGTTAACCCCTTTCTTTTTAATGTTTTTTACAGCTTTTGCTGTGTCTAATATAGCTTCATTACCTTTATATGTAAATTTACCATATTTTTCAAATGTTGGGTAACCATCACTCATATTAATTAAATAACTATCAAGATAATATGATGAATTTGGGATATATTCATTTAATGCGTTTAAACACATACCTTCTGGTGTTAAACCTTTTGTTTTATAATGACCTAATAGTCTTAAGTCAGATATTGTATGTTTTTTACTATTAAAAGCTAAAATCAATAATGGTATATGAGCGGTCATTGATGATTTACTTAAATCCTTACCTGTTGTTCTAATTGATATGGTTAAATCAATGTTATTCATGTGTAATGAAATGTAACCTAATGCAATTGTATTAATTAATGTTTGCCACCATTTTGTACCTTCCATACTACCACTACCATCAATTGACACATGTAAGCTAATTGGTTTGTAATTTGCTCTGTCAATTTTATAAAATAAATCTTCCTCAAAACTAGCAGCATATATTCTTCGAGGGTCAATTTTACCTGATTTTAATCTTTTAGATGCTAATGTTATTTGTTCGTTCCTAATTCTTAACTTATGTAATAATTTTTTTCCTTTAGCAATACCCTCATCAATTTGTTTATTCATTAAATTAACTCTACCAAATACCTCATACAAGTTACTTTCAATAATTGTGGGTGTAATACCATCAATAACATGAACAGGTATATTTGTATGTTCAATTCCCTTATTATCTGTTGCTTTTACATTTTTTACATCAACTTTAGATTTTGAAATTGCTTCAATTTGTTGTTTTTCTTTTTTGTTAACTTTAGCTTTATGTATATTACCTTTTAAGAAATTTTCTTGTTTACTAAATGCTTTTTTAATTTCTTCTTTTGACGTTTTATTTTGTTTAGCACCTTTTCTATTTTCTTGTGCTTGGTGTTTATTATCTGAATTTAAAATAAAATGCATGTTTATTAAATTATATATTGTAATAGCAAGTTCTAATGAATGTTTAGTACTTGTTAATCTACCAATATTTTCTAAATCAACTGCTTTATATATTGTAGGTAAACATTTTAATGCTGTAGGGTCAGCATTTTTATTAAACATATTAATAATTCTAAACATGTAAGATTCCCAATTTTCATCTCTATATTCTTTACCTTTTAAACCTTGATCTACTGTTTTACTATAATAATATCTTTCATACATTGATCTATAATAATCTTGATATCCAGGAGCATTATGGTAAACTAAATTATCTATTCTTCTATCTTCAATAAAATTTAATAACATTTCAATCCATCTACGCCCACCCATTAAATTACCTTCAAGTAAACGATTTGCAATCTTTTTTAACACAAAAAAGTCCGTGTATATACAATGCGCGGATTCATGTAACGCAGTACCTACTACAGCATCTAAATTACGCGTATTAATCAATGATGATATTATGATTTTCTTACCATTTGTCATAGAATCGCCATCATTATTTGCAATAAATTCAACAGGTATGTCTTTACCTGTTTGTATTTTTACAAAATTAGAAATTGCACGTTGTGTGTTGGCTAATTCAATTAAATCAAAATTGTCGTCTGTATTTCTGGTTTCTTTTAACCAGTATGCTGAACCTTTATTCATAGTTTATTTGTATTTATACGTCAAGATACGAAAAATACTTTACTTCTCCAAGTTTTTTATACCTAAATGTATTTTTGTCCTAAATCTTCTACTGTTTCTTTTGCTTCGTTTAAAGATATTGCAAAAAACTCACGGTCTTTTGATATCCTATAACCCTGTAGTTGTTTGTGTACTTCTCCCTCTAATCTTTCTGCGTTAAAACAACGAAACGCCCATTCTAATTTAAAAGGAGTCGCTACTGATGTTGATCTAGATAGTTGCTTAACTCGTTTATCTACATCTTCATGTGATGTGTAGCCAATTTTATACATTCCTGGTTGGGATTCGTTAGATAACACATAAACCCATGAGTCTCCATCACCTTTACGGCCTTCATACATTCTTTTACGGCGAGGTAAATAATATGTTACATCTTCCCAATCTGATTTATCTTCTGAGGGTGTTAATGTAAAATAAGCAGCGTCACCTAAGTCAGATTTTATGTCATTTTTTAAGGGAACAAATTGTTCCGCTTCTTTTGCTGTTATTCTTTTCATACTAACTATTTAATTTATTTTTTACTTTTTTCCAATAACTAGTAGTTATTTTATTTTTCATACCCCGGGGACCACCATTCCAACATCTGGCTATTTCTTCAGCTGTGATTAAATTATAATATTTACAATATATGTTAAACATCTGAATAGACTTATCTCTTGACCATCTATCTTCATATGTAAATCTTAATTTATTTTTTCTTTTTTTTAATATCCTATTAATATCCTTTACCATAGTCTGTCTTATTTGCAAACACCCCACAGCATCTTCACTTGCACAGTATGCTGAATCATTATAGCTACTTTCTATAAACATAATAGCTGATAATATGTCATTTTTAGTTGTAACAAATTGAGGATAATCAGAATGATAACTACGACTACAGGCATCATATAACCCCCGCAGATCATCTATTTTACTACATAAACTATCTATATCATTATATAAACTATCTATCTTATGCTGTTTATTGTCATTGTCTATTTGTAAAGACTTTCTACTATTTTCATAATCTACTAACGTATTTGTTGAAAATACTACTAATAAAAAGGATATAGCAATCCATAAAAATGTAATCGTATTATTTTTCATATTATTCAAAAATTACTTTAATATTATCTTCTAATAAAACTTCTCCCTCTTCAAAAATAGCTTGTCCATAAATTGTAACAGTATCCCCAACCATAGCACCAATAGGAGCCATCATACAAAATACACTGTCTACATTAGGATCTGAAAAACTAGTACCATTAACAATAGGAACAGTCATACCACCATATCCAGTTACTGCAAAATTTTCCCAACTCCATGGAGATTCACCTGTAGGTACATTTCCAATTTCAATGTATGTGTGACCTAATGTGTCAGGTGTATACCAAAATGCATCACATCTCCAAATAACTTGTGATGGTAAATTATAAGCATCAACATTAGTTATATAAGCACCAAATCTATGTAATGTCTGTTGATTTTCCATAGGATTAATAGCAACACGATAATAACCATTAACGTCTTGATTGGTTCTACCAACCATTTCAAATTCATAATTTGTTGGTGGTACTTCAATTTCGAATTCTTCTTTTTGGCAAGAGGTAAACGTTACCCCTAAAACCATTAAATATAATAACTTTTTCATTAGGAGTTGATATAAGAATTATTAACTTGTTCCTTAGTTGAAGGTCTTAACTTAAATTCTTCAATTGTAACCATTTCAGCCATATATCCTTTAGGTTGGATGGTTTTACATTTGTATGCGTATCCCTTAAAATTACCATTAGATAGATGTTGTTGGGTTGTTAATTCACCTTTACACACACCATTAGGATAATATCTTTTATTTTCATCCTTTAATTCATACATTTTTTCTACACTAGTGATAATGCCTCCTTTTCTTTGTCTTAATCCAACAACACCAGTAAAGGGAAATTTAACTACTTGTCCTACTTTAAAATTTGCATTTGCCATAACTTTTTCTTTTTTATTTATACCGTCAAGATACGAAAGATATTTGGCTCCTCCAAGTTATTCTGCGGAAGTCTTTTCAGATTTGCAACATTCTTTGGGTGTCTTATGGGTAGTTACACACCCCCCAAATAAAACTATTAAGCTTAATAGTATAACCATAGCTATGATGCTATATCCCGCGAATTTTGCACTATTTTCGTATTGATCTGGTCTTTTTCCTTGATTATTATTCATATTCTCCATATAAGTTAAATGTTTTAATTGGTTCTGGTTCAGGTTCTGCGATTTCATTTTCTTGATATGTAAAAACTTTACCAGCTGCAGCTTTTATTACATAATCGTGTTCTTTTGTTTGTTGAAACACCCATTCTATGCCCTCAGTTAAATTAGAAAACACAGGTTGATCAGCGTTAACAGGCGTCCATCTGTCACCTGGTGGGAATCTCTTTAAGACTTGTTTTAATTGTATATCTTTTTCGGCCATATTATTGTTTTAAATAATTTTGTAGTTCATTATTGCTTGGTATACCTACTACGGAAGAACATGTATCACATGTCCATCTAATAACCATTGTTGTGGAATCCAAACGTTCTCGCACATTTTTTATAGATTTTGTTGGGTGTTTGCATGATCCTTGAAGTTCCTCAATTTCTTTTTCGATTTTTTGCTTTTCTTTAAAAAGAGCGGCAATTTTTTGGGATTTTCCCATCTAATAAAAATTTTAAAGCAACCTACTCGCTATTACACACATACAACCAACCTACGTATATATAATTCTAATTAAAAGAAAAAAGAACCAACGATGATACATATGGCACACACGTAATGCATGCGATGAGGCTCGATACAGAAATTTTTTTCAGATCTTTTTTTTAATGTCTGTATATAATGTGGTAAAATGGGGATTTTTGGACTACTGTATTATACTGCTAATACAAATATAATGACCATAAGAGCAACGTATAAGAATGGTGAAATGTCTACCTTTTTTTCTTGTGTGTTCATAATATTTTTTATTGATACATAACAACACATGAGGATACAACCACATTTTAAATATTACATGATTATTACGTGGGTATGACATAAATGTGATGTGGGTATATGCGTATATATGCTCGATGGTGAAAGACCGTGGTCGAACGATGAATTACCCCAAACTTGCGTGTATATCGGCCCGGCGCGCGATCGCACGTGGTTATGGCGCGTACGCTCGCACGCGCACCACTAGCGTACCGCTAGCGACTCGAAAAAGGCCTCTATCAGCCTTTCTCAAATCAAAATTGGTTTGTAAGAATTAACTTACAAACTGAAGTGTTTTTAAATCTAATGTAACATTCACTTTCTTACCTAATGTAAATGAATAACATTTAACTTTAGTACGTCCTATATAATCTACATTGCATTGGTGTAAACCTATACCATCAACTATACAACCTAAATCACCATTTTCACCTGCACTGTATGCATATGTGTTATTGTTTATTTTGAATTGATTTCCTTTTTGGAATTTAGAATTTACATCTGTATAGAACGCTTGTTTAGCTAATCTAGCTTGTCTAGCTGACTTTTTATTTACCGGTCTGCCTGTATTGTTTAATCTATTGTCTAATTTTTTCTTTCCATTACCTATTTCTAATAATGCTTTTTTGTCTTATAC
>Ga0181419_1000545_pt1 | contig 13132 bp, 13 predicted proteins | sample 42SPOviralmetaG_FD_130144 | JGI IMG/M metagenome (GOLD analysis project Ga0181419, IMG submission 130144) | Marine viral communities from the oligotrophic San Pedro Time Series (SPOT) site, San Pedro Channel, CA, USA - 42 SPOT_SRF_2013-04-24 | ecosystem: Environmental > Aquatic > Marine > Strait...
ATAAAATTTGGATTTTCTTCACCAGTGTTTTCGTCTATCGGTATTTCTTCTTCTGCTTCTCGTGGAGGGTCAATGACATTAAAATTAAGCAAAGATGGGAGAGTCATATAGTATAAGTGAGATAATATTTTATTTTAAAAATTTAATCTTTTTTTGGGCGGATGTGTAAAACAATGACAGTCGTCCCAACGAGTGCTGTACAGAGCGATTCATCGCCATACACAAGGGATAAATCAAGTTGATTGATCTTAAGAGGATTGGGGTTATGGAGATCTACATACACAAGAGTGCTGGGTTCAAAAAAGAGGCGACCGGTTTCATTTTGACCATCAAAGCGAGGTAAGTGAGAGATAATGCGAGAAGGATTACCATTACCATAATTCATAGTCGTTTGATTGAAATTATCTAATCTTACAAAAATAGATTTTGTACTGACTGTGATTGGGCGGACTGTTGAATTAAGAGTTTGGGTTGTGATTGAAGGCGGACCAGCAGCAAGGACATCAGCAACCCAAGGAGGGATTCGGTCAATCTCGGCAGTCATATTGGCGAATCCAAGTAGTTCTCGTGTGTTGGCATCAAAGGTGGGAGTATATGTAGTGCTTGGGGCAACAATCAAAGAAGGGCGCAAACCATTTGCTCCAAAGTTTCCAGCGACAGCATCAGTTGTATAATAAGGTAGATTACCAAGAGGCATATTTTTCCAGCGTCTGGATAAATCACGATAGACTGCCATAGACTGAGCGGTGTTTCGTTCCATACACATTGTATAATATGAAGGTTGAGTATCTGGTCCTTGAAAGGGAGCAGCGCCAGCGACAGCAACATCATATCTTGAAAGAAAGAGAGCATTCCCCGCTGGGTTGCCGACTGCTCTCACTGCTGGTAAGTCGTTGTTTATCATCATGAATGGTTGGAGATTCCAACAGCACTGGTCTATGGGTTTGAGATTATCTAATATCGCTCGGTATGCTGCGTCAAATTCAATGAGCGTGTGATCACCAGCGGGGGTTCCTCCTCCTCCCGGACCAGACATAATTATTTTCACTCTTGCTCCAGTTGTTTCAAATCTTACATTGTTGAAATTAGCGGCATTCGCTCTCAAATCATAATGAGCATTAAAAGGTGCTCGCCCCGCTTGTGTGTAATCTACAATAATCATTTTGGGTTGATCTTGCTCGTCTCCACATCCAGCACCGATTGCGATTGTGTCATCTCCAGCGGCGGTATGAACAACACGGAGAGTATTGTCAGCACACAACATAATCCCAAAATCAAAATAACTTTTACACCACCGCATATCACTTTGTAATGCTGCTGGTTGTGTTGAAGCACCAACCCCCGCTTGCCACCCTTTTCCCGCTGAAGGATGGAAATCACGAGGTTGTAAGATATTTGTGGCAACACCAGTTCCAGCGTTGGTGCCCGGAGTTGTAGATACACGAGATAAACCAACACAGAAACGAGGACTTGCCGCTCCCCCTCCCACAACATTTGTAAGATCAAAATCTGCTCTGCCACCAAACAACGAAATACCACCGATATTAAATGTTGTGCCAAAGGTCTCTGCTCTATAAGCATTGGGTGTGAATTGGACACTATTCACTGCTTGAGCGACAGCATAAGGTTGTGCCAGTGTCGCAGTTCCACCAAGCGGTATTTGAAGTCTCATATGCTTATTACACATATCAAGTGCTTGACCAGCGAGTTGTGTAGCATTGGCGGGGGAGGTCAAAAAGTTTTCTGCTTGAGATCTCATTTTGAAATTGAGTGTATATCCTTCACTTTCTCCACCAGCGCCCCTTTTGACAAGTGCGCCAGATAATTCTTGTCCATCAAAACTCACATAATTGGGGTGAAATAATCCACCATACTGAGGCAGTCTTCCAGCAGCACGAAGCGCATTTTGATCTGCTGCTACAAATCTTGGGTGTAGCAGTCTTGATATTTCTTCTGCGATTTGTTCTTGACTGACATCTAACACACCCCCTCTGTTTCCAAACAATTCCATTCGCAAAGGGGTTGATAATGTTTCTTGCTGACTATCTCTGTCAGCGACGAGACCCGGAGACGAATCCTCAGTAATTGTTTCACCAAGATTGATATAAAATATTCTACGACCAGATTCAAGACCCACTGACCCATCCAAAGTAATCTTACACGATTGAAGCGCAAGTTCAGCATTGGCGGGGATTTCTAAAGTAGAAGTCATACTATTACGAAACGAGTATGGTTTGAAGATACTATCCCGCTGAGGGATAAGCAACGATTCACTAGCGTCATTAGAAAGTATTACTAAACTCATTTATATGATATAACATATATTTTTGTATGATAGAAAAAAAATATATATATTTACTATATGCCGAAACATTATCAAAGTGATCCAGATCCAAAGATTCCGTCTAAAACACGCAAGGGATTTACACAAAAGCAAGTCTTTGATAATGTCCCCGCAAAGGCAAAGACTAAGACTAAGAAAACACGAAAAACAAGGGGTAAAAAAAAATCTCCGTCTAATTATTAGCAATGAAAACATTTGTATGTCCCGCCCTCAAAACAGACGAAGAGATGAATAAAAGCGAAGGTAAATGGTTTGATGAAAAAGACTTACATATTGTAATCAAAGAGGATTGTGATGTCTATCGTCTTAAAAATGGTGTCAAAAAATTGTTGTTTAAATTTCGTAAAAATGTAATTGATCCAGAGTTATGTGAGTTGGGTTTTAAAAACTATAAAGGTCTTGCGAAACCTTCACGCTCTCGTGGGGCGGCGGCGGGACCGATTGACCCAGAGGCGGTCTATTGGAAAAAGCGCACACTTGCTGATACAGCAAAATGGAGGACTAAATATATGAATGACAAAGATGGAGAAATTACAAAAAGCAAAATGATGGTCAATAATCCGGTCGCCTCCAACGCTCTTGGATATTATGAAAAATCACCCAATCATAAATTACCTTGTAGAATGACTCACTATACAACTACAAGTTTGAAAAAATATACGGCGGGACTCCCATTTATACAAAAGATAGATTCTCTTTATCAAGAACTCTTGCCAGAGGAGTACGGAGATCAAAAACAAAGAGCGGTGTTAAAAGAGGATTTTCAAATCTTGGATACAGCATTTTCTACCATTACCATCAACAGAAACTTTCGCACAGCATTACATAAGGACGCTGGAGATTATGGATTTGGTAATTTATCAGTCTTAACATATGGTAAATATAGTGGTGGATATACTTGCTTTCCTCAATATGGTATTGGATTTGATTTACAAATGGGAGACTTTGTAGTGATGGATGTACATGAATTTCATTGTAATACACCCATACATGAGTTAGAAGAGGACAAAATACATAATGATACCCTTGAGAATATATTTCATAGAGATAATCCAGAGACTGGCACAATGGGTCTGTGTAAGAAATACGCACGATTATCCTTTGTTTGTTATTTACGAGAAAAACTTATAGAATGTTAAAAATTTGATTTGAAAATAAAATATCAGCAAAGACATAATGGCAAATCTTAAAGATTCACCGACTTTTGAAGTCCACGACGATTACTACACCCCCGCCTCTGCGTGGCAACAAATATCTCACATTCTACCCACAAAGGGAGACAAAATTATATGGGAGGCGTGTATGTGGGGTGCTGAAGAGAGCAAATCACCAGAATATCTTGCTGAGTTGGGTGCGACTGTCGTTTATGATACACATATGGATTGCTTAGAAGGAGAACCTTATGAAGGTGATTGGCATATGATTGTAAGTAATCCACCATTCAAAACAGAGTTGAAAAAAAAAATATTAGAACGATTTGTAGAACTTGACAAACCCTTTGTCGTGATTATGAATAGTTTGAACACCTTTTCAAAATATATGCGTGAGATTTTCAAGGATAAGTTTCAGCACTTACAGATTATAACCCCTTCTGGTAAAATCCATTTTGACAAACTTCTTGATTCTGGAGAACTGGTGAAAACAAATAAATGTAGTTTCTATTGCGTGTATCTCTGCTACAAAATGAATCTTAAGAATGAGGATCTTTGGTTAGACTAAAGTGTAGAATGCTGATGGATGTTTTTTTCTTGTTTGCGAATTGCTTCGTGGGATAGTGCTTCCCTTAACGCTGTGTTCTTCTACAAACATTGCTGGATAGATATAATCTTGAGGAACTTTGACAATATCATAAATTTGACAATCCATTGCTCTCACCCTTGCTTTGCTATTGAGATAATCAACAATGTCTCGTGCGATTGTCCAGTGAGGTATGTAATATGCGACAAATCCAATCATACGCATTTCATTTTTATCAAGACAATTTATTCCTTCTTTATGAGGTGGGTGTTTTTCTGGTGGCAATGGTCCGTCATACATTCGTTTGTGTGCTAAATACCCACCGAGATATGTCCAATTTTTTGCTTTTTGTAGCAAGTCAAGATCTAACTCACGGATTTGTTCAGCGTCGTCTTCTACCACAACCACATGATTAAGTTTTTCATTGACTATATGGCACAACAGATTGTAATGAGATTGCCAACACCCACATTTTCCTCTGTGGTGTGCTGGTTTAGTATTCCACAAAGAAACCATTCTTTTGATTATCGGTGCGTCTTCATCAAGCAGAGCGCCGTCCACTGCTTCAAAGCGTTGCCAAGACTCATCAAACTTTTGTCTTCTCTCAGCACTGCGCTCTAAATTCAAAAAAAATTTATTGATTTCCATTATATCCTTTGTAAGATTATTTTTTTCAGTTTAAAATATTGTAGTATTTATCGTGGCATGTCTAGTGGGTGGCAACTTTACGCATATGACAAATATATTCTAGATCAAATGAATGAGCGTAAAAAAGGGCGTACCGACATCAATGTAGATATGTTATTATCAATCAACGCTTTACCAATACCTTGCTCACTAAAACACCAGTTTATCATATCTTATAAGTATGATAAATTGGAGGTAAAATATAAAAGACAATATAAAATAGTATTACACCAACTACTCAAGAAGAGTCGCTGTCGTCTCCAAAGAAAGGCGGCACACCCTCATCTGGTTCCGGTTCTGGTTCATAGTTCGGCATATTCTTTGCCTCCTCAAATACTTTATACAAAGACTCCCACCGCTTTGCCTCTTTATGCTCACGATTCATTTTAACTTCAAAACTAAACTTTTGTCTTTCCATTGCTTTTGCGTGGTCTTCACGCATTTGTGTAATTTGTTTGGTGAGTGCTTCTACTTGTTCTTCGTGTAGATCTTTTCTAATCAATCCTTTTTGACTCATTCGTTCTTCAAGTTCTTCTTCTCGTTCTACAAGTTCGTCTCCCTTTTCCCACATAGTTTTCAAGTAGCGCCGAAATCGTTTTCTAACGCTGGCATTGAATCTTGTTGTTTCACTTTGCTCTACAAGATATTGTTGACTATATGTGCCATAAACCTCCCACCACAAGGATTCAAGAAATACACCACATATAGCATTCGGTAGTTCTTTTCCAAGACTACCTTCCTTAAGTTTTCCATAATTACTCTTTGAGGAGTTGATTACCTTTTTTTCAACTTGAGGACACAACAACGAAATGAGCAAGAACTTGTCTGTGGTAGTCAAATCGTCAGCGTCAAAGATTTCTTGCTTTCTAATCTTTTTTATCAAGGATACCGCCTTTTCCGTATCAATCATTAGAGGGTTAGTATATTCCATCTCAATCTACTAACTATAAGTTAGTAAATCTTTAAACCATTTACTAACTTTGACACAAGTCTATCAAATTTAGTAGATTGAGTCAAAAGTTAGTAAAGATTGATCTAAATTAGTATATATACGCAACTTTTTATAGACGACACAAAAGTATTCTAGAAATATATTTTTACATGAGGTTCTATAGAGATCATAGAATTCTTGCGTATATATACTAATTTTGGCATTTGACTACTAACTTTTGAATCCATGACCCTTAGATAAGAAGACAATGAAATGTAGTAGATTCTGTCATAATATACTAACATATTTAAAGACATTATCTATAGTGTATGTATGCCCTCTGTAATCAACAAAAGATACATACAATCAAATCTTGCCTTTGGACTAGCAAATGAACACTCCTTGACACCCTTCGTCAAATCTCATTTCTGTCCTTCTCTTGAACGAGCACCCAGCGAATATTCCAACTTTGACTTTTTGGGAGACAATATCGTTGTAGAATTAAAAACAAGAAAAGGTGATTATATCAAAAAAGGTTTCCCAACTTTTCCATTTGACACTCCCAAATTAGAAAAGTTTTGCGAATTAAAATCAAGCAATCCATTGTTAAAAGCATATGTCATATGGCATTGGATTGATATGGGTGTGATCCACACTTGGGAAATGATTCCCACACGAGCAGAAGATAATGATGTAGAATATTATCTTAGAAACTGGGTAGTTGATGGTAAGCGAAAATCTGTCGTTGAAGTGTTTAGAGAATGTACCGAATGTATAAAACTATGAAAAATCCAGATAGACTTTTTTTCTTTCAATTTTAATACGACTTTTCATACAACGCTTATCACTCTTTCTGCGTAATTGCTCACGCTTTTCAACACTTAGTATGGGGCAACATTTGACAACACCAGATTGAGCATTGTATCTTTCACACGCTTTTCTAACAGACAATAAATCTCCATATTGTCTTATATAATTAAGATCATCTATGACTTGTTGTGTCGTTGTATATTCACATAACTCAACACGAAAATCCATATCACAATAATGAATTATCTTTTTAGAGATCATGATAATATTATCCTTCTCCTTGCTTGTCATACGCCGTCTTGGGTTTTCTAATTTCAAATAACATATCAACTCGGTAATATTTGTAATCTCTGGATATTTTAAGGACTTAAATATAAGATCGTTTTGAGCACAAATGATTTCAAAAAACTTTTTTTTCAAATCATCTTTCATATCATTTTTACCGACTGGAATGGGTAAAGGTAGATTATCAACCATGCTTATTAGATCATTTCTTGTGTGAGATTTGTGAATGGTAATCATATGCTATTACAAATATAATAAGTGATAATTTTAAACACAAGAATATTATCTACAAGAGTGTAATACTATGTCAAATGAATATGATGAACAACGAATGATTATTTGTGATCGCCGTTCGGCAACAACAAAAGTTGAAAATGGATTAAATGATTCATGGACAAACTCGTTTAATGATTCACTACATTTACGACCCGGAGATCGTGTTGCTGTCTATAATTCATTTATTGCTGAAAAAGGGGCGGGGACAGCAGAGAGTATTGAATTTAAGCAAATTGATTTGAAAAGTAAAACACCTCATATCCAACAGATTACACAAACTCAAATCATACCAGCGGGGTCGTTGCTTAACAATGCTGGTCTCAATAGTCAAGACGAATCTGGTCTGCGATTTTATAAAGATCAAAATGTACAAAATGCGGCGGCGGGAGGGGGGACATTGGGTAAAAATCAATCTCCCATTGTCTATATGGATTATTGTGAAAATGTTGATGAAGGTGTGCTTATGAGAGACAATCAAACACAAATCGCAATCAATTATTACAAATGTATGGATGGTCTTTCATATTTTCAATTACCACGACGCTGGGCATTTGATAATTACCGAGACATAAACCGAGCGTTTAATACAGCACCTCAGCAATGGGCAGACCACGATGATATAGATCATGGTCGTAGTCGTCAAGAACCAGTAGAAATTGCTGACAGCGACGCATTACCAATCGGCACAACAACCATATATAGACCGATTGATAAAGTTGTGGGATATGTCTTAGATGATTACAAATTAGTTTTGGACGATAGAACAGACATTGTATATGACCCTCTCACACCTTTGATTCGTGGTCAAACAAGACAAGGGAGAGTTGCCAAAGTAATCCTTAAAAATGATAATTCAAGATATACAATCTTAAAACGAAAGAAAAATTTAATGTATCCACAAAACTTGGTAAATGCCTTAGTGCCTCCCATATCTGTTGAACTTTATGCGGATTTTGTCCCTCCATATTATGCGGCAGACCCAGAGTATCATGACTATTTATTATATACTGAAAAAGTAGATCTACAACTACAACCGGGATTCACTAGTAGTAAATATGTCAGTGAAGAACTTACACGGCAAATGAGAAGTTTAAATGAAGATGAAAATCGTAATCTTGAGAGACATCCAACTGGGCAGTATATTACAGATCCTCAAACACTGACAACCATAGAGCAATTTGTTGAGACCGCCACATACAAAAGATTTGCGTGTTCAAATGACCATTATGGAGCACAAAAGTATTTTGAACAAACCCTTGATAATAGTGAGTTTGTTGCTCCGGGCAATCCACAAGGAGTCTCTGGACCGACTATCCTTTCACCATCACCGAATATTGGGTTTGTCCATCAAGATAGAGTGATTACCTTTTTACAACAATATCAATATATTGGGTGTAAGAGACCAGAACTCTACCTTGCTGGAACAGAGGCAAATGATATTTTTGGATTTGAGGTCAATTCATTTTCACCAGTCGGTCAAGTATTAGACCGAACATTTTTTCAAAATAACCCTCTTCAAATTGCTCTAGAGTATAATGAAGCAAACCTCCTCAAACTTAAAAAACTTATGGACGCACAAGGAAACTATCCAGAATTGTTTAGCAAAGAAAACATAGCGAATCTTTATAAAAATACAATAGATCAAATTGTACCGAGTGTGGATACCAGCAATGTCTATTATTATGTAAGAGGCGGACCCTCAGCAGAAACCTTAGAAACCTCATTTGTGAATATTGACAACGCAAGATTTTTACATATGAATCCACAAAACACAAGTTATTACAATAACCTCATACACGGAGATCTCAAACTTGACGCCAACTGGAGAGATTACGCACAATTGGGTTGTGGATATTATGATTTTCGTGGTAATTTAATAACTAATGTAGATACTGGAGCAACCAATCAAAATGAATTTTCAAGACAACTTAACAACACACTTCAAAGCGGACAAACAAGTGAATTGAGATACAACTCCAAACCTTTTTTCTTTCATTATGAACCTTCAACAAAAGATACTTTCTTTGAAGCAGAGACAGTCGTAAATGAAAACTCAGCAACAACAAATTATTCGTATGGTTGTTTTGGTAGAGATAGTGTAAGGGGACAAATTCTTGTTTATCCCAATAAGATCATAGCAACAAGCGACGGAGGTAATACGAGCGGTGTTGGATTACCATATGATTTTTTCACAGACAGAGACGGACTTGGTAATAATATCCTTAGTAGAGGTAGAAAAGTTGGATTTGACAGACATTTTAATGCGTGGGGCAACGCATGTGTTTGTTTGACGAGTGGTATCCCCAGACTTGAATATCAGCAAGTATTAGATGGGACAAAAGATTTTTGGGGGACTTCTACTCAACGAGGAATATCTCCAGCATTAGTGAATTCAGCAACGAATAATCCAGTAGAAGGAATCTATAGTGCGCCAGCAGTAGAAAATGATTTACAACCTTTTCTCAATCAAATCTATCTTGGTGCTGACGCTCCAGCAATCCAGTTTGATGGTGCTCATTTTAATTTTCAAAATCTACATACTCCTCTTAACAAAGGTAATCTCAACACTCTTGCGATTGGAGACGCAAGTGGTGATGAAGAACAAGTTGTTTATAAAGTCAATCCTCAGCAAGCATTCAACAATTTAACACCGACTCAATTACCATATGAAAATACAATCAAGTTTTCATATACAAATGGTGGGACAGCAGATGAAGAGCGACGGCGATTAAATCGTAATTTAGAACCCTTCAGTATTTATGATACAACAACTGGTATATTTATTCAAGATTTTGGATACAATGAAGATGTGTGGGACGATAGTTTATGGGGTCGTATTGGATTTACTTACGAACAATTTCATAATACAAACCTCAACGAAAGACAAAAAAGATATACAGATTTCACAGATACAAGTAATATCCTCACCACCAATGCGAATGTAAAAAGTAGCGATATCAAATCATGGGCGCAAAATAAATTTAAGGAAGCACAATACACTGGTGTGGCATTTCATCCATTTCAATTTACTGGATTTGCCGCCGTCTCTGCGACCGCTCCACCAGTTGCCGCCGCTGATTCAATCTTAGAATTTTTACCAGAACTAATTGTACCGACAAGCAGTGTGTCCATTGTTGCGAAAGAATATCCCACACAAATTAGTAATGGATTTTATAACATTAGAAGTGATCTTGCTCTCAATGTGGCGGCGATTATGGGTGGCGGTGATACTTCATATCCAATTGTTGGCATAGCAGATAAAACAACAGCAGTCAAAGATTTTTTCATTTCAAGTCCTTCTTCAATATCTCATACAATTACAAGACCGGTCACTATTTCAAGTATTACTACAAATATTACAGATCCAGACGGCACGGCAAGTCGTTGTAGTCCAAACAGCGTGGTGATTTATCGTATCACAAGAACCATGAATACTAACTATGACATACTTGGAGATTTAGAACGCAAATTACAAGAATTAGAAAACGAGAAAAATAAAAAGAAATAAATTATTTTCTAGAGTATAGTAGATGCCGCAAAAGGATTTCCAAAAAATAAATCAAACCAACGCTGACAAAATCACTGCTGCGAATATCTCATTAGAATTTCTCAAAAAGAAAGTAAGCGAACTGACAGACGAGCAGCGTGAAATACGCAAAATGCTTGTTGAAATCATGGAGCACACACGCCCTTTTGAAATGATTGAGGCAAAAAAAGAAGACGCTGAACCAGTAAAATCATGGTTTTGGTCATCGTAAATTAAAATATTTTAATACTTATATGAAATCAGTATCCATTACTTCTTCATCTAAGTCTGGTAAAAAATTACAAGCAGTCTTCACACGAGACAATGGTCGTACAAAAACAATCCACTTTGGGAGCGCCGGAATGGACGATTACACCAAAACAAAGGATAAAGATCAGCGAAGGCGGTATATTGCGAGACATAGAAAGAATGAAAATTGGTCAAATCCAGAGTCAGCGGGAGCATTATCAAGATATATTTTGTGGGGAGACTCCACTTCAAGACGAGCAAACATCACTGCTTTTAAAAAACGATTTGGATATTCTTAAAATTCAATGTGTATATATAATCTTATGTATAGTATATATACTTGGGTGGATATGTCTCTTGCTATCAGTCTTCTAATGTTGTGCTATGTAAATAAACATCTTGGAGAACATTCAACGCTGTGCCTCTTATTCGGGAAGCGTCCCTCAGAAAATCTGCCGCCTCCGCCGCATCCTTAAACTTTCTGTTGCTTAGACTAACCTTAACAATCGCAGCGGGACCGAGTGAGATACCAGAATATTTTTTGGTAATATAACTCAACCGCTTACTAACCTCTTGTTTATTTTCGGTACTAAACAACAGCGGACCCTTATACCACATATTATCTCCTTCACCACCTTTACCAGCATATTTAATTGATCTAAGTTGACTCAATCCCTCTCGCAATCTTTCATTTGATTGAATATATGTTGATATATTTTTCTTTAATGTTTTATTTGTAATCTCATTGACAAGATGACCATATTTGTCAAATGTTTTGTAATTGCTTCTATAGATAATCATTTTTCGTGGACCAATAATCAACCAATTTGTAAATCCATTGCCGTCTTGGACTTTATCTGGTATCCCTTGCCAATCACTGCGTTTCTTGAGATTGTTATATGCCTCAAGAGTCATGATTCGTAGAGTGCCAACCTCTGCTCGGTATGGAAATACCATAAGCAACTCAATCATAAGGGCGTCGCCTTCGTGTCCCGCCGCCCTCAACTTTGCGATAAGATCATAGATAAACTTTGGGGATACTTGTTGCTCACTTTTTGCTGGTGATACCTTTCGGTCTTCTTTCTTTTGAGTAATTTTTCGTTCTAACTCAACAATTGCCGTCTTGGCGAAACTTATGGGGAGGATGAGGGAGTCCATTTCTGGTCTAATGTTTTGAGAACGCAACTCTACAAACTTTGCTTTGGTAAGCAAAGGTGAAGGGGGCATTTTGAAATCTGGACTTTGAAATATATTACTCCAATTCAACATAGCAAGCATAAGTGAATAATAATTTCTCTCTGTGGTTAGACTCATACTACTCAAGTATTCGTCTATAATATTTCTGCTGACATATTCAACCGAAATCACTTTCCACCCTTTACGAGGGGAAGCAAAACTCATTCCGGGTCTATCACTTGCTTGACTATCTGGCACTGCTCGGTCCCTTACAAATGCGTTAGAGATTCTTGTGGTTGATTGTTCATATCCTCTTTTGATTTTGCCATATCCAGCACCCATAAATCTTTCCTTAGAACCACTAGTCCCATAATACATTGCCCACCACACTTGATTCTCAACTGGACCGAGTGCTCTATCCACAGAATTATATTCTGCCAACATAGACGCAATGTTTTCAGCACTCACAACTTGAGTTTGTTTCAACCCTCTATCAACCATAAGTTTTACAAGGTCTTCATACACTTGTGGATTTCGTGCCGCCTTATACAATTGCTCTGGAGACCCAGCATATGGTTTCAACTTTTCATTCCAAGGGATAGACGCAAGTGGATCAAACCACCAATCGCTAATCTTTTTAATCATTTTAGCATTGTTTTTGATTGTGCTCTGTGCCATTTCTCTGCCAGTCATATATTCTTTTACCTCAGCAAAGCGTTTCTCAATCATAGCAAGTTCCATTATCCAATATACTATATACCACTTATCTATACTTTAAATAGAGATTTTAAACGCAATCAAATTTATGGATTTAGTACAGACAATCAAAAGTTAGTAAAGATGGATCTAAATTAGTATATATACGCAAGAAAAAAAATACTTTGAAAAGTATTCTAGAAATATAAATTTACATGGAGTTATACAGAGTATATAAATATCTTGCGTATATATACTAATTATGGCATTTGACTACTAACTTTTGCTTATCCCCATTCTAACCATTGACCCTTCCCACTCTTGTTTTTCCAACCCATAGACCCAATCACAATATCATAATCTCGTTGAGACTGAGCGTCTTGAAATTTAAAATTGATTGCGTTTTGGATACAAC
>Ga0181419_1000548_pt1 | contig 13083 bp, 25 predicted proteins | sample 42SPOviralmetaG_FD_130144 | JGI IMG/M metagenome (GOLD analysis project Ga0181419, IMG submission 130144) | Marine viral communities from the oligotrophic San Pedro Time Series (SPOT) site, San Pedro Channel, CA, USA - 42 SPOT_SRF_2013-04-24 | ecosystem: Environmental > Aquatic > Marine > Strait...
AGGGTCTATATCAGAACTCAAAGGAAACGGCGAAATACGGCGCGAGAACACTACTGATAGTCTACTGGCAGAACTCGCTTTAGATATATTTTCAAATGATGATGTAAGAACTGGTAATGGTCGCATTGCTATTCGGTTTGTTGATGATACCTTGATTACCTTGACCGAACATTCAAAGGTCATAATTGACTCATTCGTCTACGATACTGACCGCAGTAAAAGTGAACTGGCTTTATCTTTTGTCAGAGGTACAGGTAGATTTCTTTCTAGCAAAACAAAAAGAAAAATACCAAATGAGAATGTGAAGATAAGGACAAATTCAGCAACAATAGGCATCAGGGGTACAAGTTTCTCAGTCAGTAGTGAGCCAGACACGGGCAGAGATTTAATAATACTACTGCCTAATGAAGATGGCACATCTAGCGGTGAAATAACCGTGACCACAATGGCGGGTACGGTGGTTTTGACAGAAGCATTTAGCGCTACAGTCGTTACAGTGGCAGAACAGATGCCAACAAGACCAGTAGTATTAACTGGATTGACATTAGACTTTATAGACAACTTGCTTATCATTAACCCGCCAGAGGAAACAGAACGCGCTGTAGAAGAACAAAATGCTAGTGCAGATAATATTCTTGATGTTGATTTGCTTGAGAATGACCTAGACACAGATTATCTGAAAGAAGATGAATTAGAGAATATAGACCGCCTAGACATAGACTTACTCAGTATAGACTTTCTCGTTGACTTGTTAGATGTGATAGAAACTAATGTCAATAAACAGGCAGAGGTAAATGTATTAGAGGGTGTTGAAATAGAAGGCATTACACCGCCATTTGACCCAACTACGCAAACATTCACATTTGTAGAAGGCTCTATGCTTACTATATTCAGACAGGTAGAAAACACGGTAGACTTGCAAATAGATAAAGATAGCGCTTTCAATATTTCTATTTTATCTGCGGGTCAAGAAATAAACGCAACAATCAATGGTGGTGGCGAAGGTGAGATATTCATTAATCAGTCTAATTAGTTTTTTAATCATTGTTATATTTATTTTGTATTCAATAAGTTTAGAAGCTGATACCAATACCATTAACATACAAACCAAAGGCGCAGATTCAACAATATCAGTAGACCAATCTGGCTCTAGCAATACAGCTACAATATGGTGCGGATTATCTAACGGCACTTACACCACACATAACTGCTCAAGCGCAACCATTACAATAGACCAACACGGAACAAGCAATCTGGCTAAAGCATATTCACAGGTAGCCAATCACAACAATAATCAATACACAATCAATCAGAACGGAAATAACAATACTGGATATTTAGACTTAGATGATGACAGCAACATTGCCACAATCACACAGACAGGCAACAGCAACTACGGTGAGATATATATGCAAGGTGATGATAACGTCTATACCATAACGCAAACAGGCAACAGCTTCTACGCAAAGATGAGAGCATTTGGTGATGATTCAGCATGGACAATCACTCAATCAGGAACAGGTAATCACAATGCCTATATCAAATCATGCGGCAACTGCAACAACAATGATGCCACAATTACGCAATCAGGAAGCGGTGCTAAAGACGGTGATATAGAGTTTAGAAACAACCCATCAGATAACAATACCGTCAATCTAACTCAAAGCGGTGATGGAACTCATGTGGGCAACATACTGGTCAAACAAGGAAACTATACAGTCAATGCAACGCAGTCAGGGTCAACCAATCAAACTTATTCTGTAACCTTAGACTGTACTTCTAATTGTAATAAGACAATCACAGTCAATCAATTTTGAAGCAAAAAAAACCCCCAATTAAGGGGGTCTGTTTTTACCTCTAACTTCTGAGGTGCTTTTTCAAGAAATATATTACGGCTTGTGCTTTATCTAAATCTGAGTAAAAGATTCTGAGTGTATCGCCATTTCTCGGATAATCTGCAATGCTTGTATCGTAATTAAGGTCAAGCCTTTTAAGCAGATTCTTTAGGTGGGTCACTTTATAAGTGGGTTGATATCCGTCCATAGTGTTGACTTCACGCATACCTGTAATTTCATTAGGTATTTTTACACTGTATCTTGGGTATAGTGAAGAATCTCTGCGACCTGTCGGCTCATCTGTTTTTCTGTCATATTCAAAGTTATAAGCGTACTCAACTACCTCTAATTCTGCGTTCATTACCGCATCATATTCAGGGCTATATTTTTTCAAGTTTTCAAGTGTTTTCATTTTCATTACCTTTATTTATTTAAGTTAAAAAAAGAGCTTAATTCATTATGTTTATTATTGCAACTACTTTAATGATTTATTTTAAATAAAAAAAAACCCCCAATTAAGGGGGCTTCTCTTACAGATGTTTCACATGAAACATTATTCCCAATCCATGCGGTTATTATCAATGTACCATTGAGCGTAATCCTCTGGGCTATGATTTATTGAAATACCCATGAAGTGAACTTCCACAGCATCTATAAACTCTTTTGCTAAATAGACGAGTCTTGAATACTGGCAGTCTGTACCGACATCAGTAAAATTGCTGAACAAGTCACCAGTGTAAGGGTCTACATCTGTGTTTTGTACTACTTGGAACTGCTTTATATTTATCATAATTGCTACCTTTTTGGTTAATTAAAAAAATTGTTACCCTGAGAGTTTACTTGATATGTTTATAATTGCAACCACCTTATAAAACTTTTCTATTTTTTTATCATCTTTATTGTTATAGACTTGGTAAAAACAAATTAGCATAAGCTAGGAGATATCCACATGGGTTATAAAATCTCGTTTGTATTAGGTACATTACTCGCCGTTGTTTGCATAGGCTCATGGATGTATATAAAGAGCTTGAATGAACAGATAGGCGTACTCAAAGGCAATCAAGTAGTATTAGAGTCAAAGATAACAGAGCAAAACGAATCTATTGATAATTACTTGGAGAAGCAAACAGAGGTAGCTGAGAAAATGAATGACCTTGCTAATCAATACAATGATGCATTGCGTGAAGCAAAAGAATTGAGCAGTAAGTTTGCTAGGCATGACTTAAATGATTTGGCGCTCAATAAACCCAAGCTGATAGAAAACAGAGTCAACAAAGGTACAAAGCGAGTTATGAATGAACTATCAGAAATAACAGACCCGAACCAATTTGATGAAGATGAAGAAACTACTGATACTGAAAGCTAGTCTTTTTTTAAGTGCTTGCTCTTACTTACCGTTCTTTCAAGAAGAACCAGTAGTGCCTGTAGAGGTTAAAACAATTCAAGAAAGACCCCCAATGTGGCATCCACCATTACCAGTAGAAATGAGTATGCTTGATGTGGAGTTTGAGGTATTGACCCCAGAACTGATGAAAGAATATCTAAAATTGGTTGACGAAGGTAAAGCGCCACCTATACCCTATTATGCTTTGACAACTCAACAATATCAAAACCTGTCATTGAATATGGCAGAGATAAAAAGATACACTAAAAATATATTAGCGATAATTCAATACTATCGTGAATATGATGAAAAGCTAGATAGCGATAATGATGATTAACTAATTATCACTAACTTGGAGAAAGAAAATGGAAACATTAATGAGTCTAGTTACATACGGAACAATGATAGTAACCGTTGCTAGTTTAATTGCGGCATCAACACCAACACCAAAAGATGATGAGTGGATTGCCAAACTATATAAATTTATTGATATGCTTGCTTTGAATGTCGGCAAAGCTAAAATGCAACCGCCTAAAGGAAAATAACATGGCAGAAAAAGTATTGTCAGACCCAAAACCTTACGTCTACAAATGTGACTTAGACCGTGTTGTAGATGGTGATACCGTAGATGTTCATGTAAAGCTAGGATTTGATGTCATGCTACGCAAACAAAGAGTAAGACTTGCGGGTATAGATACGCCAGAAAGCCGTACACGCGACCTAGAAGAAAAGAAATTGGGTCTTGAAGCAAAAGCATTGCTATCAGAGTTTTGTTCTGAGGGATTTGTGCTTCATTCACTCGGCAAGGGAAAGTATGGAAGAATACTTGGGGTCTTATATGATACGCATGGTGAATCAATTAATCAGAAACTTATTGATGCGGGTTTGGCAGTGGAATATTGGGGCGGCACAAAAACCAAAGTCTGGGGTGCGTACTAATATGCATATCAGTGCAGAGGGTTTATCACTCATAAAGAAGTTTGAGGGTTGCGAACTCAAAGCCTATAGATGCGCCGCCAATGTTTTAACAATCGGATATGGAACAATAAAGAATGTAACTGAGGGCATGGAAATCACTCAAGAAGAAGCAGAAACGCTTTTACAGGAAGAAATGCACGAATATGAGGGTTACATTAACGATATGGTCAAAGTGCCGTTAAAACAGCACCAGTTTGACGCGATGGTATCTTGGGTATTCAATCTCGGTAGCGGGAACTTATCTTCGTCTAGTTTATTGAAAAAATTAAATAATTCAGAGTATGATGAAGTACCCGCCCAAATTCGCAGATGGAACAAAGCGGGCGGAAAAGTGCTAGATGGATTAATTAGGCGCAGAGAAGCCGAAGCAAAGATGTTCATGAATCAAGATTGGTATGAGGTCTAATGGCATTATCTAAAAAACAAGGTAGAAGATTAGGCGCTATTTTAAGCGTGATGTTTAGAGAGGAAACCCCCAGAGAAGCTGTAAACGAAGTTATTAGTGAAGGATTTGTTGAAAAGAAAGACGATATCTTGGAAATCACAGATAAAGGTCTTGATGAAAAAAACAGATTATGCACTCTGGCGGGATTGAATATTAAATATCAAAAAGAGCGTAAATAAAAAAAATAGTGCTTTTCGCTACGCAACCGCACCAAAGTCGCTAATCAAGAGTTTAGGAGTAAGCTCTTTGTAGCTATGCTTTCGTCACTAAACCGCATCAGGTTATGAAGGTCGGCTATGAATGTGCCGATGTGACTATTATATTTTTTACCACGTTGTTGAATACAATCTCAGCTTCTTTTTTTGAGTATGACTTATCGCCATTTGCATCTCTTTCAATGCAATTCATAGCGTACCATTCAGAAAAATTACAGCTATATGATTTGTCATTATCGTAGCTGAAAAACTTTTCTTGAACTACCGTCATGCGCTCTTAGCAGAAAAATAAGAGTTTAAAAGCATAGATATACGAGGATTGATTTTGGCGTGACCGTTCTCAAATCTAGCTATCATGCTTCTATTAGGCTTGCCATTCACACTGTAACCCAGAAATTTTGCAACATCTGATTGTGATACGCCATGCACTTCTCTTAGAGCCTGTAATCGTTTTGGTGTCATTTGATTTTCCATATAACCATTCTACTTGTTTATTTATGCAACATCAATGATTCATCTTCTTGATTTTGATGCCATTGTTCTTGCTTTAGTTTTTCTTCTTGAAGCAAATCTTCATCTAAAAGATTGCAACAACCGTTTTGATAATTAACATCACTGTCAATATGTTTATACCAATTTTTATTTTCTGTTAGTTTCATGATTAATCCTCAACAAGAAGTTAAGTCAAATTCATCAAAAGACTTTTCACATTTATGGCATTCCCATGATTCAAACAGAAATCCCTCTGATGGCTCTGGCGAGTAATGTGTTAATTCTTTCTCACAATCAGGGCATGATGAGCAAAATTCTAATGACACACTCATACGTTCACCCTGTATGACTCATGTAAGTCTTTGCTTATTTCATCAACTGACGCTGTAACCAAAATATCCTTTTGGCTAATCGTTGTTACAACAGCAGTTTGACCCCAATCGTTCTTATATATACAAGAGATTGAATCACTAGGTATTCTCACTCTACCACCGCCTATCCTTAAAGGATTTATATAATATGCTCTATTCATTACGCAATCTCCTCGGCGGATAACTCATACCCACCTTCAAAATTTAACATTCTTAATATTGTTTCTTTGCTTGTATCTATTTTTACTTTCTCAATGGTAGTTAGTGTTGGGTTATGCCAATAACCATTTTCTATCTCTATTCTATTGTAGCTATTCCTTATTGCTCTAGCTTCTTTTAGTGTTGCCACATATCTTCTTGGGCATTCCATATTATTTCTACCTTCACTTACATGATATACAATCATTACGCTACCTCTCTAGTTTCAATTAATTTTGGATTTTTAACTATTGTTGTTTTCCAGACCTTATCTCTTTGCTCGTCATTGAACTCAACGTGCTTCTTAACAGCGAATGAAAGGTCAAACCATTCGCCCTCACTACCGTAAAACTCATCAGTAATTTTTGCGCTACTGTTTAGTTTAACTTTTTGACCTTCTTCAGATATAAAGTGGAAAACACCAGTGTAGCCACCGAAATTGTTTTCTACCGAATCTGCTCTCATTAAGTAAAATCTACCTTCTACTAAATCACCTACTGAGTCACCAATGAACTTGTTTTGATTGCTAGGCTTATATACTGATAATGGCTTGCATACTTTGTGCATAGCTTCATGTACCTCACTCTTGAACTCAGACAAGTTACCGTAGTAATTTATTTCGTCTTTATCTAAAGATTTGATTTCTCTGTCATATATTTTAAAACCTACTAAAAAAGATACTGACTCATTAGTAATAGAAGATGTGTAAGATATATTAAAATCTTCTCTCATGTATTTTCCTCTAGCTCCCGTAGGGTGAAACGGAGATATACCTTCTTTAATAAGATTTAAAGCCATGTGTTGCCAAGCCAAAAGAATCTGGTCGCTTTTTTCTTGACCTAATTCTTTTTCTAGTGCGATTTCATCAGATGACCTTTTTTTGCTTCTTGAAATATCATCTAAATCTGCTTCACCAGATGTACTAAGAATCACATCTTCATTTGCATAATGCTCTTTTATGTAATCTTTGGCTTTAGCTACAGCAGTTTCATAATCCGTTGAAAGATTCTTAATCCAAGAATAGCCAACTATATACGGTGTGTGGTCTACTATCATTCCGTGTTGGTATACTGGCTTCCAATCAATGCGCTGTATGTTAAGAGTGTAAAAATTTCTCACCCCTAATACCGCTAATTTAGTTTTAATATTCATATTTTTCACCTATATAAGTTTTTCAATTATTAAAAAAGTAAATCCTACAAGCTGTGGCAGAACAACTAACTTGAAGAATCCGTAAAACGCTATTTGTATGTCTTTGTTTTTCATATTCAATTAATCTCAATTCAATTTTCAATATAGAAAGTATCGCAATATATGATTGCAATAACAACTACTATACAGGTTATTTTTATGATTTATGCGTAAATCGCATATATATCAGTAACTTAGGATGTTAAATATTTTTTAGAAATTATGTTTCTTTTATAGAAATTCCGTGAAATGCGAGCATTAATCGCGCTTTTAAGCGGTACATAGAAGTTTTATAGCCTTTGACATCTTCAACTATAATCTCGCCGTCTTTATCCTTATAGCGAAAATCAGCACGGTAGGTGCATATCTTTGTGTTGTTTAATTTGAATTCGTATTTGGGTTGCAATTCTAAGTTTGTTATCTCACCTAACTGCTCAAGCAATTTCAAAGTTAAATATCGTGATGCTTCTTTTTTAGAGTCAAACATTATGCCGTCAATCTCTGTCTTTTTATTACGATATTTTAAAACTGGTTTGTAATGCCTACCCATAATTAATCCCCATCAATTTCTTTGTTTCTTTTAGTAAAGTTTCCTCAGAACCATAAGCACTGATAAATCTTTTCTTGAATGGATGTCGTGAAATGTATGGCGGTCTATCAAACCCGCCCCTGTGATGTTCCATGCATAAACCCAAAACCTGATAATGCGTATCAAGGCGCGTTCTGGAATACACATGATGGCACTCTGCTTCTTTGTAACCATAACCCATCATACGACATACAATGCATCCTAGAGCTACTACACGCTCTATATAGGCGCGTTCTGCTTTATTGGGCGCTCTACGCGCCATACTTTGACCTTTCTGCTCTCATGTTTGCATTTTTAGTCCTGTATTCCTCAAAACCTACCTCTATTGACCGTAAGATTATTTTTAATCCTGATAGCTTACCTTTTGCAATACCATAAGCCAATCTCGCATCATAAAGTTTTGGGTCATTCTCTGCTATGGTTTTTTGTGCTGATATGGTCTTAGCCCCAGTAGCCATTGCTTGCAACTCTAAACTAGCTTGCAGTTTCTTATAGTCAGCTTCAGTTTTATATAAGGTAGAGGTGGCATCTTCTATTTGAGATGCCATTTCTCTAATCTTATGTTGCCAAGTTTCAGTCGTTACATCATCCATCAGAATAAAGGTTTTTCGTTTGTTGGGCTTCCATTTGCATCATAACCTACTTCATCATCTAGCTCTGTGAATTTCAATGATGTATATGGGTGTCCTGATTTTTCAGACTCATTTGCCCAAGCACCCAAAGAGAAAGACTTATCATTAAGACTAACCTTACCAGACATATCAGGCGCTTTCTCAGACTTCTTTTCATCTTTCAAAAACAAAAGACCAAGACTCACCATAAATTCATATTTAGGTTGCCCCTCATTGTTATGACTCTTTACAATAGCCCCATAGTATTTTTTTCCGTCAATCTGAAAAGTACCCTTACGCTCTATTGTTGAGTTATTTTCATGCCAGAGATAACCTCTCTTTTCTTTTTCATATTCCATTGTAATTATCCTATTAATTTGAATTCATAACCTCTGCCATTTTTGATTTTTCTTTTCTCAATGACTTCACCGTATTTTTTTAAATTGTATCTCGCTCTTTGTTTATCCTTTCTTAGGTTTCTTATTGCCGCAGAAATACTTGGCTCACCATAAAAAGTACCGCTTCTGTTTTTTATCACACGCTGTAATGACCAGTAAGTCCACCATGTAACTCCGTCTTTCATGCAAAGATAAACCATATCATCAAGAGTCATCTTTTTAACTGTCATCTTGCACCTCACTTTTCTCGTAAAGAGATATCAAGGTTTCAAAAGAAACTTTTATTTCACCGTTAGCATCTTCATGGGCTTTCTTTATATCAGCTACATTTCTTTCATACACTTTTCGGCAAAACAACTGGTCTGGCTTACTCATTTGACCTCTGCACTTGTTTAGGTATTCTTCTAGGTCATCAGTACCGTATGCAACTTTGTTATGACTGTTAATCATTTTGTACTTCTTGGTAGACGGTGCTTCTTCTTTTTCTTTGATAGCATGGTCAACTTCTTCAAATGATGCGTAGTTACCACCTGATAAGCCAATCGCTGAAAGCGCACGCCCGATTGATGACGTAAGGCAGTTTTCTACTGCACTGGTTTTGTTAACCATGCCCGCGCTTCTGAATTCTTCAGCAAAGTCATTACCTATTTCACGCCATGTTCCATCTACAAAAACATGAATACTGCTCTCAGTCATTACCCTATTTTCATCTGCGGTATGCACCTTACTTATAATCTTACCGTCAACACCAAAGGCTTCTCTGAACACTTGTACTCTGGTATGTACCTCTGCATACATCTTACCCTTGATATTTACCTTATCTTTATCAGATAACTCTGACATCTTTTTCACTGCTGTTATCAGCTTGTCTTCAATTTCACTCATTTAACTTACCTCTAGTTTCAATAAAATAATTTCATAGCGCCTTCAATTTCATTGCGCCCCCAAATGTTCCACCAATTATCATTACTCAAATCAGGAGTAAGATTAGATAACTGGCAGACCTCTCTCATATCATCACTAAGACTTAACATAAACATCATCTTAGTAACGGTATTCTCAATAAACTTTTTGTGCATATCTATATCAAGCACATCAAAGCTGATTAATTCGCTTATCTTTGTCGTTGTATAAACATAGTCAATTACTGGCTTTTTTGATGTTGCCAAATGATAGACAGTTAATTGTCTTGAATAATTAGAATTCATTTTTGGCTTCATTGATGTGGTTTTTAAATCACGCACACAATCATCATATTCCAAATCTAAATAACCCATAAGGGGTACTGGTATGCAGTCAAGATGATGCTCAACTTTCTTTTGTGTTGCTATGGGTACGCCAAAATCTTTGTATATCGGGATAACTACTTCTAATGTTCTTTTTAGATGCGCCTGTTTCTTTGTTGCGCCTTCAATATCATAATCAGATTTGGATTCTTGAGCTTCTTGCTCAATCCGTGAAAACTCGCCGTTAGCTAAATCCAGAGATTCTTTTATACTGATACCGTCAACAACTGCTCTGGTAATACCTACCTCAACAGCGTTGCCATAGGTAAATGCGGGCTTATATGCTTGGTCTTTGTAACCCGCCACATTGACTAACCATTTTGCGGGGTTACTAATAAATAAATTAATTTGTGATGGCGATAAGTATTTTACGCCATGCATTTCAAATGGGCTTTCATGCATATCAATATCCTTTTCATATTCAATTCAATAAGACACATTACATGAAAAATTTGATGGTTGCAAAAAAAACTTACATGGATTAATCTACCCTGATGTCTATTGAATGCTTAAATTGGTGTATCAAACAAAAATGCGCCACACCGTCTACCAAACTGGTACTGTTTGTGCTTTCAAATTATAGTGACGAAAAACATTCTTGCTATCCATCAGAAAAAAAACTTGCGGAAATCGTAGGTGTTTCTGAGCGCCAGATAAGAAGATGTTTACATTGGTTAGAGGAAAACAAATATATAACGATACAACCGAGAGCGGGAACAAGTAATCGGTACTTCATGAGGGTGGACATGGGTGTCCAGAGGGGTGGACATACACTTCCAGAGGGGGGTGGACATGGGAGTCCGCCTATACTAAAGAAAGATACTAAAGCTAATACTAAAGAGAAAACCAAAAGTAATTCATACACAAAAGAGTTTGAGATTTTTTGGTCAGTCTACCCAAGAAAAATAGGTAAGTATGGTGCGTTCAAATCCTACGAGAAAGTTTCTAAGGAACACCCACACAAATTAATTTTAGAAAGAGCCAAGATATTTTCTAAGAACAATGAAATGACTGAAGAACGATTCATACCGCACTGCACCACTTGGTTGAATCAACGGAGATTTTTAGATGTAGAAGTAAAAACTAAAAAGAAAAGTAGCTTGAATAGTTTAGCGGGTTAATCAAAATGAATAGGAGTGAATATGAAAAAGAATATGTACGACATATTGTCAGAGAGTCAAATCAAATTGAAATCTTACGAGGGAAATGAAAAAACTAAATGCCCAGAGTGTCAACCGCCACACAATAAAAATGACAACCCATTATCTGTAACTTGCGATAACGGTAATGCGGTTTGGAATTGTCATCATTGCGGTTGGACAGGTTCAACAAATACTGGCAGTACAAATTTCGTCACGGCGAGAGAGAAGGTTTATGTAGCGCCCAAGCTACCAGAAAAAACAGAAACCCCATCATCAATGTATTCATGGTTTGCAGAGCGTGGAATCAGCAAAGAAACCGTACAGAAAAAAGGTATCTACATTGAAGATAAATACTGGATAGCGTTTCCTTACAAGGATGAAGAAGGCAAAGTAGTCAACATAAAGTACAGAACACAAAGCAAGAAATTCAAACAATCACCAAATGCAAAACGCTCACTTTACAACTACGATTTAGTCAAAGATTCGGAAACAATAATTTTCGTAGAGGGAGAAATGGATTGTCTTGTTCTAATTGAAGCGGGCTTTGACAATAATGTTGTGACACTGCCTGACGGTGCGCCTAAAGAAGCAAAGTTTAATGAGAAAGATGCTAGGTTTACTGCCTTGGAAAATTGCCCTTTAGATAACGCAAAGAAGGTCATACTTTTTGTAGATAATGACAGCGCGGGCAGAGCGCTTAACAAAGAATTATTACATAGATTCGGAAAAGAATTGTGTTGGTATGTTGATTACCCATCAGATGCCAAAGATGCAAATGAAGTTTTACTCAAGCACGGGGTAAGCAAGATAAAAGAGATAGTAGAGAATGCAAAGCCGTACCCTATTGATGGATTGTTCTCTGCCCACCAATATTACGGCTCTGTGCTTGACCTTTACAACGGCAACTACACAAAGCCAATCAGCATAGGATATGAAAACCTAGATGAAAATTACAAAATTCTCAGAGGTACATTTCACACATGGACAGGTATTCCGAATCACGGAAAGTCCTCGTTTCTTGACCAATGCTTGATAAAGATAAGTGAAAAACATAACTGGCGTTTCGCTGTGTTTTCACCAGAGCATTCAGTACAGATGCACTTGCGCAGATTAGTGCAACTAAAATTAGGCAAGGCTTTTGATGAGGGATTTGCTAATCGCATGACTAAGGAAGAACTGCAAGGCGCTCTTGAATGGATAAATGAACACTTCTACTTCTTGGAAACCAAAGACACTACGCCAGACATTGACTATCTCATTGATAAAGCAAAAGGTGCGGTCTTGAAATATGGTTGTGATGGTTTAGTAATTGACCCTTACAACGAAGTTTCAGCACTCCGCGGCAATATGAGAGAAGATGAACACATAAGAGATTTCATCAGCAAGCTAAAACGATTTGCAAGAGTCCATGATGCCTGTGTCTGGATTGTTGCTCACCCAACCAAATTACAGAAAGACCAAAACGGAAGCTACCCACCACCAAGCAGTTATGAGATTTCTGGGTCAAGTCATTGGAGTAATATGAGTGATGCAATCATAACAGTACACCGAGATTTTGATACAGATGTTACAAGAGTGATTACCAGAAAGATAAGAGAGCAAGGATTATATGGTCGTATTGGTGAAGCCACATTCAAGTACAATAAGACAAAAAAGAACTTTGAGATATATAAGGAACTAGATGTTGTTGATATACCTCATTGGACAGATGAAGATTATGAAAATATAAGGGGATGATAGTTATAAAAATAACCCTAACAAGCTGAAAAACCTTCAATACCAACGTATACAATGAAAATTAAGTTTGCAATTACAATCAAATTGTTATACGCTTATAGAGTACAACTGCGTTTTTTTAAATAAAGAGGACATTGAAAATGAAAAAATTGAAAACAAATTGGAATCCAGAATGGTACGTTCACATCAATGGATTTAGATTAGCTGAAAC
>Ga0181419_1000550_pt1 | contig 13050 bp, 14 predicted proteins | sample 42SPOviralmetaG_FD_130144 | JGI IMG/M metagenome (GOLD analysis project Ga0181419, IMG submission 130144) | Marine viral communities from the oligotrophic San Pedro Time Series (SPOT) site, San Pedro Channel, CA, USA - 42 SPOT_SRF_2013-04-24 | ecosystem: Environmental > Aquatic > Marine > Strait...
ATTATATCTTTGATTTTATCTATAACTTTTGGACAATCAGGATCTTCAAATGTATGTTTTACTTTTAATCTTTTCATTAATTCTGCATTTGATTTCATAGTTGGACTTACAACTATACAATAATCATATCCCATTTGTTCAATCATATTGACCATTGCTGTCGTCTTTCCACTGTTTCTTTTTCCAATAGTAACATTTACAAAATGACCACGAGGCATATGAGGTGGTGTTTCAATCTCCCCACTATGATGTTTAGGAGGCACAATATTTAAACCTTTTACCTTTTGTGTCTTCATTAATAATATATTATATTATATTTTGTTATATTATATTATAATGAGCGAAGAAGACATATTATGTCCTATTGACTGTGTGAGAGTTGGTTGCCCAGAAGCCGATTGGTTAGAAAAGCATAATACATTTGTTATAACTGTGATAGGTTCTTTTTCTGCTTTGCTAGGTGTTATTTTTGCATATTGCTTGAAGAGCCGATGTAAAAATATTAAAACACCTTGTTTCAGTTGCGACCGTGATGTAGTTGAATTAGATAGCAACCTAAATGCAATAAGCCCAAGAAATCCTAATACAATTAGTTCCCAAAATGTTGAATTACATTAATATATATAATTTTTAACTTAAAGAGCATTTTTTTTATTATATAATCATTATATAAAAATGGACTCCGATGGACATGAACACGCTGTTATGGCTAAAGTTAGTTATGATTATCATTTAGAAAGCCCAGAATTTGCTCAAAATGAACTGGAAGAATATGGATATGATGATTATATAATAGACAACGAATTTAGTGATGACCATGCTGTAACAATAATAAAACCTGATGGTTCTGCTGTTATATCTTACAGAGGGACTAATCCTAATTTACTTCAAAAAAGTGCAGATTATGATTTGATGGCTGATTCATTAATTTTTGGTGGTTATCATCAAAGTCCAAATATGCAATTTGCTGTAAATTATCTTGCTGATTCCATAGGAACACAGACCCGTTTTGTAAGAGCAGAAAATCATTATAAAAAAGTAAAAGATGTATATCCAGATGTTACACTCATTGGTCATTCACTTGGGGGTCGGTTAGCCAGTTATGTCGGAAGAAAATACAATGAACAAAGTTATATGTATAACAAAGGCTCTTCTCCTCTTATTGACCCATTTTTTGCTGGAAGTGGTAATTTTCCAAATCACAAGCATTACACTACTGGAACTGATCCTATAAGTTATGGTGCAACATTTGATAAATCAGAAACATTAATAGATATTCCAGAACCAGAAGAAAACTTTGATTATATAACTCATAGTTTGAATTATTTTTTACCTAAAAAAATAGGTAAAAAAAGCAAAGATGGAAAAAATATTATTTCACGACAACCAAAATATTTAATGCCTATTAGAAAAAAAGATGGAAAAAGAATTAATTTTTGTGATTTATTTCCAGATGATGAGTTATGTCGTGGCGAAGGTTCTTAAGCAGGTTCTGTTGGCTGTGAAGCTGGCTGTGCTATTTGTTTTGTGGTTGTTTGTTTTTTTTGTACAGTTGTTTGTGTTGGTTTTGTTGAAAATCCAGCATCTGCTAAATCTTTTCCAACTTTATCTAATAATCCACCAGTTACGTCTTTATTTATTTGTTTTAATACTTGTTTAACTCTAAATGGATCAGCTTTTACTTCATCACCGTGATGATCTACTAATTGTCTTGGTTTTGTTGGTTCATGTACAGGCATTGTTGTAGAAAGCGGGTGAAAATGCATAGCATTTGCGTTGTAAATAGCTGCTGTATCAAGAGTCATTAGCGGAGTTTGTGCAGCTGTAGATTGCTGACTCAAATATATGTTGTAATGTTGCATTTGCTGATAATATGTTAATGCATCATTATGTAATTGATTTCTTAATGCTTTATTGTAAGCATCTGTGTTATCTGAAAAATTATTATTTAAATTTGTTATCATTGTTGCATATTCATTTCGTGCGTGTACAAGATATTCAGGGCTGTATTGTGATTGATAATCATTTGCTAATTTTTCATCTGGTGTTTGGGCGACATTTGGATTGATGCTATAAGTTCTTGTTTTTGGATCATATATGTAAAAATCTTTGGAATATCCAGCTAACTGTAGGTCATCTTGTAAATGATGGAAATCTAACTCGCCTTGAGCTGTTAGTTGAGCATCGTTATAAGTTGGTAGTTTAGAAAAATCACCATCGTCGCCTTTTGCTAATTGTGTTAAATAATCTACATATTGTTGCAAAGTCATACCAGCTCTTGAAGCTAAAATAATTTGAGCATCAGTAGGTCGCCACTCACCTACTTTGGTTGGGTCAGTTTGTAAGAATGCAGAATCAATATCATAAAATCCAACTTTTGAAATTTGTTCTTCTTCTGTAGTAATTGATTGAGCTTGTGCTACAACATCTACATTTTCTTTTGCATTATCAAATTGTATTTCTTTATATTTTGACTGCTGTTTTTTTGGATCATCACCGAGAGATTGTAAATCAATAAGCTGCGGTATTGTTACATTTAGATCAAAAGATGTCTGTTTCATATTGTTAATATAAGTATTATATCTCTCTTTGAATGTTGGGTCACTTAAAGCCATTTCACGCACATTGTCCGAGAATTTATCTATTGTTTTTTCACCACGAGACGTAATATATCCTTGAATTATATCAGATTGAGCCGATGCTTGAGCTGATTTGTTAAATCTATCCATAAAGGTTTTATCAAATTGAGCATCTCTTTGAGTTTTTTCATCAAAATCTTTAGGTAATTTTCTTTCTTTATTCCAGCCATCATATATTTTTTGCTGGGCAGTAGCCATAAGCTGATGATGGAAGTTAGCTTGACCGACATTCATAGACACAGCCAAGTCCGCCTGTGATTTCCAAACCTTCCCTGCTTTATCATCTAAAAATTTAGAGTCATCATCACTTAATGAACCAGGGTCTTGATTTTTTAAGGCACAATCTGATTTATTTCCACATATTTGAGCTATTACATTGTGTGCTACATATTTTTGATATAAATCAGTTACTTTTTTATCATCATCACTTGGTTCTTTTGTTGGTTTGTCTGGATTAGATGGATTAGTTGCGTTATCTGTGAATAGAGTTTTTACATTAGATGAAAATGAACTCCATGTATCACCATCTACATCAAGTTTGTTATAAGCATCATCTCCATATATTTTCTTGAAAGATGCTTTTGCAGAATCCAGATTGTAATTATTGCTTGGTAATAGTGCAATAAGAACTTTTCTTTCTTTATTTTCATTATTTATTTTATCTATTTTCTTTTGACGGTCTTCTCTTTCTTTCTGTTCTTTACCATCTTCTACTGCTCCAGTGATTGCTGAAACTGCAGTTCCAATTCCAGCCACAATTCCTCCAACTAAAACCGACATACCAAGAGTTTCAGGAGCTGTTGCAAGAGAAACAGCGGCAGTCCCTGCTAAAAATGCTGTCCCTGTTATTGCGGAAGCTGATGCACCTGCTTCTGCGTTATTCAGACCAGCATCTAAAAATGCTTGGTTAAGAGCGATATCAATAGGAGCAAGAGCGAGTCCAGCTATACCGCCTTCTGCAGTTCCACGAAGTCCGCTAATAGCGAGTTGTCTTACTATTGATTCCGAAGCTGCTTCGGACGCTGCTATACCAAACTTCTGTAAGGCTACTTTACCTAACGCTTGACCGGCATAAGCTGCAAATCTTCCCGCTACATCACCGGTTGCTCCGCTCACAAATGCGGTAGAATATGGGTCAGCTCCTGCTTTACCCATTAGATAACCGACGCCGTAACTTGCCGCCAATCCAATTCCGACCGAGCCAACTGTTGGGGCTATTGCTACATCTTTTAGTCCTCCTATTCGCTCTGTGTAACTCCTTGCACGACCCTCTTGTATATCAATTGTATCTAATGCTTCAAATGGATTTTCATCAAAAACTGCTGATTCAATATCTCCCGATTGAATACCAGTTACTCTCTCATTAAAACCTGTTCCTGTTAAAGCATCTCCTTGTTCTATTTCAAATGTTCCATCTCTAAATGTTGTTCCATCTGGCTGTAATGGGTCTAAAGTAAAACTAGGAGTTTGTATATCACCAGCCATTGCCGTCAATTGGGCAGCTCTTCCTATATCAGTAAAACCTTGTCTATACATTGTAGTAAAGCTACGAGCCATATCTATTTGGACATCTTCAGCCGTTGATGCTACTGCTCTTGCTAATGTTCGTGCATTGGTTTGAATTTCAGCTGCTCGGTTTGTAGCGAAATTTGTAGCTCTTGTCCGTGCTTGTTCCATAATTCTCAATGTAGCGCTTCGTCTTGAAACATTACCAAGTAAAGGACTTGTTTCTGTTGCAAATTCACCCGTTGAATCAAAAGCGTTGTCTAACTGATGACGACGACCAGCTTGTCCTGTAAAATTACTTTCTGGTGTAAAGTTTCTACCGAGTTCTCTACGTCTTAATGTTCCAATTGAAGGACGACTCTCTTCAAATAATCTTGTTCGTGGTGGGCGAGCTGCTTCTAAATCAAAAGCGTCCATTTCAAAACCCTCTTCTGGAGATACTGCTTGATAACCCGTTGGATATTGCAGTTCTGTGTTGGTTAATGCAAGACTTTGCATGTGACCATTTTCTAAAAAGTTATTTGGTAAAGGGTATAAATTGTCTTGCGGATATGTAATAGCTATTTTATCAACGCCTATAACAGATGGAATTCCTGATGATGGGATATTTGGTATTCCAGGTAATCCTCTTGGTATTCTTGTAGGTAATGTATTACCAGGTTCAAATGGGTTAAATTCTTTAGTAGTTGGTTTGGGTCTTGGATTTACTTGAGGAACAAACTCTTTTCTTAAATAAAAACCACAATCAGGCAAATTAACAAGTGAATTCATATCTGTTGGACACTTCTTGCCTTGTTTATCAAATTTAACTCTGGGGTTAGGCATTATATACAATTATTAAACATTAAATTTTTCCTTAAAGAGCTTTATATTCTCTTTTCTGCTTGTAGTATTCCAAAGTATATGATACGCTAATGCTCCCGCTGTATTTGCATCTTGGTCTTTTTCTTTTGCATGACGTTTGCGGTAACGCTCACGTTGCTCTTTATCTTTTGTGAGTGTGTAATCATCTGCACCCTTTTGTCCGAAATGTATTGTTTGCCTTTCTTTTGGAAGACATTTTGTTTCGCCATCAGACTTGCAAAATATAGCCATTAGCTTTTTCTCTTTTTTTGTACTTTTTTTAACAGCTAAAAGTTTCATATATAATATTATAGTTTATAATAATATTATATTTTTAAAATCTTCTTCTTGTATTATTTATACCGACACCGTTGAACATATTATGATAGTATTGCTGAACTTGCATTTGCTCAGGTGTTAGCTTTGGTTTAACTGGTTCAGGTGGTGGTTGTGGTTTTGGTTCAGGTGGCTGAATGTACTGCGGAACTGGTTCTTGAGATTTTTCTTTTTTCTTTTTGTTGCGTTTAACAAATATAACATTTGGTTGAGAATCAAATTCATCACTATCATCGGAGCTTTGTTCTACAATAACAACCTCTTTCTTTTTTCTTGGTTTTTTTACTACAAGCTTTTTTACTGACTGCATTTCCTCCTGACTTAATCCATCATCATCTTCAATATCATCATCTACTTCAGTATTTCCTATAACTGTTTTTTCTGGTTCAGGCTCTGACGGTTCAGGCTCTGGATCTTTGGGTTTGCGATCCAATTCCATCTTCTCAAGCTCTGCTCTCATCTTATCTTCTTTGTTTTTACGGCGTACTGCGAGTGCTTTTTCACGGGCTAACGCTAATTTTTCGGCTCGTTCAGCGGGGAAGGTCTTTTTTTCTGTGACAGACATTGTTTTACTATATATATAGAAAATTATATTTCTAAATTACTATCCTTATTATATCATATATTATTTATTATTATCCTTACCAAAATAGAGAAAAATTATATTATATAGTATATAGATAATAGATAAAAAAAAAGTCAAAAAGTCAAAAAGTTGCCCGATTTTCAAAAAGTCCCTACGGAAAAAAAAATATAGGAATACTTTTCAAATTTCGGGCAACTTTTTGACTTTTTGACATTTACGTCTTTTACAAAATAGCAAAACATTTATTCAATATCATCTAATGGGTCTTTTTTAACATAACCTTTAATACTATCCTTTGTAACCTTAACTTTATTAACATAAGTAAAAACTGGAACAAATAAATGCTTCAATTTACACTGTAACATTTCCTTGAAAGCTTTTTCATTATTTTGTCGTTGTTGTGATTTACTCATACTTGAAAAGAAGCTAGACTCTTTGAAATCCTTGTATAAACTCTTTACTGATATTAGGTTATTAGGTGTTTCCTCATAGTTTTCCATAAACCAACCAACAAAATCATCTTTATCAAGCATCCATTTAATAGCTAATGATTTACAATCATCTGGAATATATACATCTAAACCTTCATAACTGGTAATTATATATTTAAATAAAGCACAAAAATGTTCTTCATAAAATTCATTAGTTTTTAGTTCAGCATTTAATGGTTTGTTATATTTTGGATCAGAATTTATTTGTTCTTGATTTTCTGTAAAAGTAACTTCAAAAGGAATAAGAACCATTCTCTGCTTTTCAGCTTCATTACCATCAGTATTAATAAAAGGTAATTTATTACATTCTAATACCTGTGTAGCGTGTATTTGAATATCAAAATTACTTTCATAAAGACCTCTAGCCTTCAAACTACTTTCACCAGTTAAAGCTTTGATATTAGACATTCTCAATTTTTCACTACTACCAGAATCAGGTTCAGTAGCTTTTACAAATCTTTTTTTATGTAAATTTCTTAATTCTGTGTGAGCCCCTGATTTAAATTCTTTTGTAAGTAAAGATAAGTGTAAAATACCATAATAATCACCGAGTAAGTGCTGATAAAAATCATTAATCAATCCTTTACCATTACGACCTCCACCAGTCGCCAAAATAAACTTTTCAACTCTAGTTCCTGATAAGCCTGATTTCAAAACTGAAATATAAGCTTTTTTATAATTTTCATTAGGAAATATAGAATCAAATATTTGCTCTACTTTATCTAGTTGAGTTTTATTAGGCTCTTTGTACTCATTACCACAAGTTGTAAGTATATAATCAAATTTATTGATATAATACCATTTACAAGTTTCAAGATTATAAGCTTTATTAGTAAAAACAAATATATTTTTTTGTGTATCAAAAAGATGCTTATCAATATTTCTCGATTTCACTTCACTATTGATAAGCCCCCAAACATTTTTATTTTTTTGATTACCATAATTTGTTAAAACCTTTGTACATTCTTTAATATTTTTACTAATACTTTCGTGTTCAGACCCATCAACCTGTAATTCTTTATTTAATTGATCTATTATTCTTTTGTACAAGCTTGTAACAGTTTGTTTCAAAAACTTCTGTATAATTATACCATTGTTATCTTCAATCCAATTATTATTATAAAAAATAAAAATCTTATTAAAATTACATACTAGGTTATCACCGTAGCTTTCTATAAAATAATCACATATTAGCTTTTCATCAAAAACATAAAAATCCTTGTCTTTTCCCGAGTGTTTTTTACAAATTTCAAGATATTTATATTCATTACTTTCTCTTGAGTAATGACGAACCGAACCAGCTGTAAAAGCATATTTATGACAAGACTCCCACATTCTCTCAAACTCTTTGTGTGTTTTATCATATTTTTTGCTTTTAGAGCTTACTGCTCTTGCAACTTCTTTGTAATGATCTAGGTTATTATTTTCTTTACCTAATGAATAAAGCCCACAAACTATTCTAAACCAAGATGTATATTCATCAATATATTTAATAGAAATATTTTCAATAATATCTTCCCAAAGCTTATCATTACATTGTACAACAAAATTATTATTACTTGTAATACATGATTTTGGTTTTTTAGAATACAACTTTAGTTCTTCAAATAAATCATCGGGTAATTCAAAAGGATCACTATTATTTTCCCATTTGTATTTGAAGATGTCTCCTGTTTCTGTAGTATATTCAGTATCTGCATAAAACACTTGTTTTCCATTACCTTGAATATCTAACTTACCAATTTTAGAAGGTAGTTCAGAATATTTATCATTATATTTAAAATAAACATGGAATCCTTTACGAGTAGCAACTCGTGGAGCTTGTGTGATTGTAGGATACTTCATAATATATTCATTGTACAAAGTAATATCATCAAAATCTAAAACAAGAACATTGCTTTTTTTACCAGTCAATAAACCAAATGCTTTATCACCTTCTTTAATTACACTATCAGTAAGTTTGCTCCAACCAGTTATCATTCCTTTTGGTTTCTTTTTCCATTCTCCATCAACAAGTTCAAGTTGTATAGATTTGAAAGAATGAATAATAAATGGCGTTTTCCAATTTGACATAGACATTAATAATATACTATAATATTTTTTTTTTAAATCAATTTTATAAAAAAAATATTTATTAATTTGAAAAAGATGTTTATATTTGTTTGGCTCCAAATAAATTATCAAATAATGGCTGCAGTTCTTCTGTAGTATAATTATATCTTTCAATTGTTTTCTTGCACGGGATAGTATTCCTTGTAATACATCGGTCTAACAAAGATTTTCTATTGTATTCATATATCTTGTCTGGATTATTTTTAGCCCAGTTCTTTTTCCGCTCACGGATTTCTTCTGGAGTGCGATTTAAATTTTTGCGTCCCATATTGTATAAACTATATAAATATTTTTTTAAATCAATTTTTTCTAGATTTCTAAAAAAAAATATTTTAATCTTTTTCTTTTTCTGGACTTTTTGAACCTCGTCTTGAGTATTCACGATGGACTGATAAACTATGTCCCATATCTAAAGCAGCTTCTATCTGTTCATCTTTAGATAAAGTCATGGTATGAGAAGCATACGCCCGGCGTAATGTATTTATTGTAATATGTAAATTACAATATTTTTTAAAAGATCTTATAACCTTTTTAGTTAGTGTATTAGGTTGCATAGGCTGTCCATCAAATTCAAATAAAAAAGTTTGATTCTTTGGAATAGCATCAGCTAGTTCTTTTGTTACATCTAATCTTTGTTCCCCATATTTTCCAGAGGTCTTATATACACGAATTAACATATAAGGTTTAGATGTATTAACAAAATAATTCATATTTTCATCAGTAGTTTGATCGGCACTTGATACAATCTGCATAGGAGTAAAATCGGCACGGAGTGGAGGAAGCTCTGTATATAATAAGTAAATCAGTCTTGCTTCAGTTCCTTTCGGAAACTTCTCTTTACAAGCTTTTACTTCTTTCCAAGATATATCATTATCTCTTAGTTCTCCATTTGATCTTTTTTCATTTACTTCTTCTTTCAATGATTCACTAGCTTTCATAATATCTCTTACCTGTTTTTGCGTAACCATTTGTTTGAAATCTTCGCTTATTCTAGATAAACTTAAAACACTTTGTAAATAAGCTAATTGCGAACTTTTATTTGCGGTAATATTTGGAATAACTTTTTTGATAATATTTTTTGGGAAAGGTTCAGTTTCAAAGAGACGATTTACCCTGCTCTTTAATGTTCTTTTAGTATAATCAGCAAGACTAGAATTCTCAATGTCCTTTTTAATGTCCTCCATCTGTCCTATATATATCCTAAATATTTTATTTTATTTTATTTATAAACGAATTTTTTTTAGAAATCTAGAAAAAATTGATTTAAAAAATTATTTTATAATTTAAAGTAAAAAAATGAATGAAACCAAACATTATAAAAATTTTGTAAAAAATTTATATGATAATTACGGTATGAATGTATCAGAATTAAAAAATTGGAAATATGCAGGGGGTAATCAAGGAAGACATAAAAATTATTTTAAATTATATTTTGGAGATGATATTTTACCAGAGTATGCTTCGCAGTGTGTTTGTGGAAAAGATATAAAAGAAAATTGTTATATTCATAATGAAGAAACAGATGAAATATTAATTATTGGAAATGAATGTATAAAAAAGTTTATGCCGAAAGAAAGTATAGGTCGTAGATGTATGGTATGTAATGCTCCCCACAAGAATAGAAAAAATAATAAATGTGATGAATGTCGTATAGGTTTTTGTATAGATTGTGAAAAGCCCATAAATAGTTGGTATAAAAAATGTTTTGCTTGTGCAAATTAAAATAATTTATAATTATATAATGAGTATTCCAAAAAAGTATATACCAGATAGTTTAACCAAAGAAGATAAAGCAAAACAAAAAAAATCAATAGAAGAGAAAACAGACAGACCAAAGGTTGATTCTTATAAATCAAAACGAAGTAAGTTTGTTGTAGCTTTTGAAAAGAAGTACAATAATAAAATTACAGATGATGAATTTATTTCAAAAAATATAATTAGCAAAGAAGGAATAAAACAGATACTAGCAAAAGGAATGGCTGCCTACTATAGTTCAGGGAGCAGACCAAATCAAACAAAAGAAAGCTGGAGTAGGGCAAGATTAGCGAGTGTGATAATGGGAGGGAAAGCTAGAGATGTTGATAGGAAAATTTGGGATAAGTACAAGAAAAAGGACACTAAATAGACAGTATAAGCATAATTATAAGACATTAATCTGCATAAGATGACACAAAAAAGCACAAAAACCCCTAAAATAGACAGAAAAGGCTTAAAAAACATATTTGCGCAAATATGTTTTAAATAGGTTTTTCTATATATTTAGGACATTAATAAGCATTCAAGGACACTAACAGGACAAATAATGTATTATTTACTGTCATTTTAATATCATAGTGTGCTTATTAATGTCCTTTTTCATTCTTTGTTAGTTGTAAAAAAAATTGAAATGGATTTTTAAAAAATATTTTACAGCAATATCAAGCCAAAAATATGCCAGTTGTTGTTTATCAAGAAAAACAAAGACAAATGAATGACTTGATGGAACTAATGCAACAAAACCAAAAATTTTATTATGATATACTAAAACAACCTGTGCCTATCACATTAAGGATTTTATACTTAACTCAAATTGAATATCTTAATAGTCGTCAGTTTGTATTAGATTGTCTAAAAAAAAATAATCAGAGTTTTGAAGATTAAATATAATTATAAGTAGTAGTTAGTTATAATTATATATATTTACATTTTTTTTTGTTAGTTGTAAAAATTACATTTTTTTTTGTTAGTTCTTAAAAAAATTGATTTGTAAATTGAAATATAATTCTATGACAAAACTACAAAGATGATTTATGAAAAAATCCCTCGCAAGTATATATATAACGCTGATAAAGAGTTTGAAAAATTTGTTAATAGTAATAAATATAGTCCAGAAGCCCATTACTGTGAATTTATGTGGATGTTACATTTTTGGTTAGATTGGTCACAAGATGCTGTTACTGATGCTGAAACCAGCGGAGGAGCAGTGGTTATGGCAAATAATATGAAAACTTTAGATAAACTAAAAGATGATATCTATGAAACAATTGAAAACTATTTTGATGGTGATGAAGAAAAATACACAAAATGGCTTGATGAACATAAAAGTCAAGGATTACACGATGAAAGATATGATGTTTTGGAAGGATGTTTAAGTAGCGAGCATGTATTTATATATTTGAAAAGTTGTAATTTAACCAAAATTTTTGATAAGTTCGGTGTTGGGTTTGAACTTTCTAAAGTAGAAAATTAAATATAATTATAAGTAGTAGTTAGTTATAATTATATATATTTACATTTTTTTTTTACCTTCTTTCATTTTTTTCTCCATAGCTTTGATTAAACCAGCTGGTAATTTAGCACGTTGTTTGGCTGTGATTTTTTTTGGCGGTGGAGGACCTTTCTTTTTGTCGGTGTGACCAGGCATATATTATTACTAAAGAAAAAAATATATTTATATTGTATATAAAAATGCCTACTGTGTGTGATTTAAAAGTAGAATTAAAAAAAAAGGGAATAAAAGGTATTTCAGGTCTAAATAAAGCTGGATTACAAAGATTATTAGATACAGGAAAACCACCTGATAAAAAACAAAAACCACCTAAAAAAAAAGAAGAACCACCCAAAAAAAAAGAAGAACCAAAAATGTTAAAATTTAAAGAAAAAGAAAAAGAAGACAAATTTAAAAATAAATCAGCGATATATTTAGGTAGATTAAAGAAAAAATTAGAAGCAGTTATAAATGATAAAGGATCAACTAGTAATGAAAAAAATCAAGCAACTAATAAATTAAAAGAGTTGGATATTGCCCTTACAAAAGCCAAACAAGATTTAAAAGAAAAAAGAAAGAAAAAAAAATAAAATTAAATAATTTATGAAAATTGATAATGTAGGCAACATTGTATTTCAGCATTTTTTACATTGTCACTCGGTTCTCCACCAATAGCAATACTACGTTTGAAGCGTAAAATTAATGTTTCATTTGCTAATAATTCATAAGGACTACCCGAGTTCAACGTACTCATATCTACCGTAATAGATGGATAATTACTCAATGTTGAGTCAAATGTAAAAAGGTCAGCCACTTTCGTTACTGTAAGAGCAAGTGCTTCATCATTATTGTTATTTTGTGTTACGGTATGTTTGCATAACGCTACTGTACAAGTTGTTAATCCCGGCAAATTAATTGCTGCTTGTCCGTTATAATATTTCATTGTAAGTTTCAAGAGCTTAATGTTTGCAGGTAATATAAATCCGGGGGCACCTGGCAAAAAACTTCCAGTAAACCTGACAAATTGCTCGGCGGCAGACATCCAATTAACACACACACCCGGTAGCAAGTTATTTTTTTTTGCTAAATCAGCATCAACTAAAGCAAACTTCTCACTAACCGATGTTGTATCAGTCGGTGGTGTTCTAACATTTGGAATTGTTTTATAATATAAATGGTTACCTATTAAAGATGTTGTAGTCATACCAATATCAGCGTTATTTCTTGAAGCTATTGAATTGCAATTTAACACATCACAGTTAAAAGTTTGTGTATCAGAGCCAGATTTCA
>Ga0181419_1000551_pt1 | contig 13040 bp, 7 predicted proteins | sample 42SPOviralmetaG_FD_130144 | JGI IMG/M metagenome (GOLD analysis project Ga0181419, IMG submission 130144) | Marine viral communities from the oligotrophic San Pedro Time Series (SPOT) site, San Pedro Channel, CA, USA - 42 SPOT_SRF_2013-04-24 | ecosystem: Environmental > Aquatic > Marine > Strait...
GAGCTTATAACACTGGAATGTGTCCCGTTCGTAGTACAATTACCGACAACACACAGCAACAATTTCAAGATGCTAGTCCCGCTGTTGTTGGAGCAGGATATGTTGCTAACACTGTATATACTTTATTAGATGGTGCAGGTGTTATACGAGGGTATGTAAATGTGGGAGCGGTTGGGGGTTCAGGTGAATTACAGGTTGCTGGTATTAGATATGTATGCACATCTCTTCAATCAAATACAGTGCCAAATTTTGAAGATGGCGAATTATTTGTGGGAGCAATTGGAGGAACGATTACAACTGTCGGAAAAATTAGAGTTATTCAATATCTTACTCTTTTCGGAAATTTAGCAGTAGGAAGCTTTAATAGTCCCTACTATGTCGATGTTGGTGTTTATGATACTAATGTTAGTTTAGATGCTGATCCTACGGTAACAGACCCTCTTCTTTTAGAAGCATTCGGAGATGATGATCTACGAAATCCGTATAGGGTCGTAAATCCTATTCCTCCTGCCGATAGTGGCAATGGTGTTCTTTCACAATTTCCAGTTAATAATAATCCTTTTTCGGTAGGTGATATGTTATATGGAAATAGAGCACTCAATGCGTCAGCGACTACTGAATTACAATTAGGTATAATAACAGGTTTTAGTCAAGCAAATCAAACCCTTTATAATACTCGTGAAAATTTAGCTGCAACCGCAGACCAAAAAGCATTAAGAGTATATTTCCAGCCAAATGCTGAATTAGTAGGAGGACTACCAACAACTAATGAAGCTGGGGTGTTATTTAGTAGTTTGACTAATACCGGAGGTGCTAGTTATGTTGGTGTTGTTGATTCTACGTCCGGAGATGGATACTCGATATATGTTAAATCATCTGATAGAATAAATGGTATTAACCCCAATTTAATAAGTAAGATTGCAAATCCACCCTCATATAATCAAAGCCTTTTTAGTTATGTAGGTCAAAGGGTAGGATTTAAAATAAATGAATTACAATATCAGGTTAAAAAAGTTATGTTAGATCCAAGAGTAGCAGAGGCAGATATGAAACAGGCAATGGGTTCGGGATATACGTTTGACTGTGAAGAATCTTTTACTCAATTGACCAATCTCCAAAGCACAATCGGTCCGACGAACCAGCTAATTAGTAATCCTAATATTACCCGAGCATTAGGAGTTTTAAGTGTTCCTTTGGAACAAAATGATCAGTTTGAAATTAGCAAACCTTCATTAGTAGGAGTCCCATCACATATGACAAATTACCAATATGAAATGGGAACTGATGGAAGACAACCAGTTCGAGCGGTGCCGGTAAATATGGCAAGTCTTGATACCCCGATGGTTCAGACTCAGCATATTAGCGAACTAATTAAAACAAATGAATCATTTGGATATTTTACCAGTAATTTATCGAAGGTAGGTATGAATTTTGCAATTGGTAGATGTTTTAGCAGGCCAAATATGTTTTATGATTTAATGAAAGCCGGTTCGTTAATGTTGCTCGCTAATTATGAAGAAAATCCATCAGGACAGAAATTATTTGTTCATTTTATTCATCATTTAAGAAGTATTACATTCTCTCGTATGGGAGTTTCAATCGCAAATTAAAATTAAAATATATTAAATTAAAAAATTTATAATAATAATTTTATTTTATTATTATATATAAAATGAATAAACAGGCATTTACAAAGCACCGTGTTCTAATAACTCCGAACAATCAGCCGAGTGGTAATGTATTTAGTGCAACTTCATTCCCAACTATTCAATTCGTGCTAGGTTCAACTCAGGGAATGTTAGACCCACGAACTCTTCGACTAAATTATACTTTAAATGTATTTCAGGGTGATGGATCAACTAGACCCAATAATATTTTAACGAGTACAGGAACAGATACAAATGGAATTAACTATAATCAGAACACAGGAAGTTTAGCGAATATAGAACAGATTAATGTAAGTTCTATGAATGGGAGAAATATCGAAACTATCCAAAATTATAATCGTTATGTTGCAACTTTTACCCCAAATATTGAAAATCAATATGATTTAATTAATACTTTAAGCACTGGCGACCCTTTGGTCAGTTCCAAAAATATTACAACTGCTAGGCAGATGAATGTCCCAACTCAGCACTCTGTTCCGCTAAAAACTGGATTCCTCTCTGGTTCTACACCTATTAACCTATCACAGAAAGGGTTTCACGGTTTAAATCTAACAATTCAGCTAACTCAAAATTCACAGGCTCTCGGTTGTATTACTACAACTCAAATTGACGGCACTGGACAGCCAAAAATTATTTTACAGCAATCTACTAATACAAGTTACCAGTATCAGCTTTCCGATGTATTTTTAACTTATGATATTTATGTTCCAAATGATACCATATTTAACTCCATGCCAAGTTCTGGCACATTGGTATTTAATAGCATTAACACATTGACATCTACACTTTTAGCATCAGATTCTACAACCACATTACGACTTGGATTAAAAAATTGTTTATCTATTACACATTCTCTCATTCCTGCATTACATTTGCATAATATTAAAATGGATAGTTTAAGTCTATCGCGTCTTTCTACTGGTGCAAGTTCTACTGACTTAGGAACAAGAGCCGATTTAAATACAATTCAATATTTCCGTGGCGGTACATTATTCCCATATAATTATATTCTAGATAGTGAAGCACAGGCAACTCCTGACGCTGTCCAGGCACAGATTTTAGAACCAGCATTACATTCAGTCACATTATATGATGATAGTCATCACGGTATGAATCCTGCGAGTGTAGGTAATATATTTAATGGTGCTACAACATCGTGCAATTATAGAAATAAAAAAATGGGTGCTTCTTTGGCTGAAAGCCCAGACCCTACAAATTTTATATTAGGATTTCCAGCTGACTCACAGCGGGTTGGTGTTGATTATTCTAAAATGGATTATGCATTCCGTATTCAGTCTAATATTAATGGTGCTACACCTTTCCAGTTTTTCACATTCGCGCGAGCCAGAAATGTAGCTATGTATTCGCCAACAGGCATAGAGATTTTAGAATAAAAATATTTATAATTTAGTATAAAATATTAATAAAATAATAATTATAAAAAATTATTATATTATTATATAATAAATGTCGCAACAAGATTTGGTATTAGAGAATTCTGATGATATCCCTATGGCGATGTCTGTTCAGTCAGACGTTTTAGAACCTCAGATATTAACGCAAAAAATAGCGAAATTTGTATTACCACATACAGGCATATTATCAAGAGACAGCGTTTTTCAAATGCAAATTTTAACAAGCACCGATAAATGTTTTCTTCCCTTAAATGCAGGTATATATTCAGCGATTAATCGAGTAGATTTAATGATTGGACAGCAGACAATTCAATCTGTGAATAGTGTAGCACTTTATAAAGCAATTACGCATTCATACGATACGCCTGCATATCGTAATAATTTTACTCGTATTCAGAAAGGTATTAACACCATGATGAAACAGAACGGAACTAATGTAAATGTAGCAGTTAGTAATTCTAACGCGGGTTTGCTTATTCCAGCAGGAACAATAATTAATAATTTTGATCCGAAAGGTTGTACTATGGCAGGCGAAACCCAGTTAAGAAATTCCCCAGTTAATACCCCAGCTTTTTCAATAAAAATTTCTGAATTATTTCCACTATTAGATTCAATTGAATTACCATTATTTTTAATTAATGATCCTGTTAGTGTAGTATTTCATTTAAATTCACAGGATAATTCTAACGACCAGCCAAATCGCAAAGGTTTAGGGAATATAGCATTACAGCCTTATAGCGGTTTTGATGCACCAAATACAGCAGGCGTATTTGCTAATATTATTCCAGAAACATTTTTATTTTATGCTGATTATCTTTACTACACTGATGAAAGAATGTTTGCTATTGAAGAAAGTCTAAATGCTAATAAAGGAATGGCTAAAATTTACACCGATATGATACAGGTAGTTAATCTTCAAGATACTATTGGGGGAACGACAAATACAAATACAATAGAAAAACCTTTTAATTTTCAAATTCCTGTAAGTAATTACCAAGTTAAAAATGTATTTTTATGTTGGAATCCTATGGGAAGCCTTGCAGACGGCTCCGGGAATTCATATCCAGCCGGGGCAACATTATATAACTCGCTTCTTGGCAATTATGCTATGTTAAATTCTGTAAAACCTTATAACGTTCAGATGCGTGTAAATGATGAATTAATATTTCCTCAACCACTCGTTTCAAATGCACTAAAAGCACAGGAGGCGTCTTATGTATATGGTTCGTCTGTAAATCTTCATACTGGACTTTATTCGTTAAATGGTTGCGTATTGCCAACAGATAATTTTAAAATAGCAGATAATGCTGTATATTATCCACTTGGTGCAGCAAGTAATTTTGTAGCATTTGGCGGAATGAACTTATCAACTCAGTTAAGTAAAAATATGCATTTCCTAGGTGTTAATATTTCTACTCTTTACGGCGACTCGGATAGAGATACAGAATTAATTAACCAGAAACCTATTGAAGTATTTGGATCTTATCCTGTTAATAATACTACAAATATTAAATATAATAATTATGCTTTTGTTGAAGTTACGAAATTATTTGCTGTAAAAGATGGTGTTGTTCAGTTATACGACTCTGTTTCGCAGATACAAGTGCAATAAATTAATTCATATAATTTAACCAATCTTTTATTAACTCTGGTGGAATGCGATACCTTTCTTCTTTATTAGTTCTGCTATTTCTTCCACAATTTTGTAAATGTAAAAATGAATCATTTATTTTAATCATAAAATCACAATCTTTATTGCATCTTCTTCCAATATAATTAAAATTATTCCAGATTCGCGTAGGTTTTTGATAAGAAAATCCATATTTACAATAATCAACAATAGTATTTGATAAATCTATATAATTTTTCATTTTACCATATGCAGGGTTTTCAATAGTGTAATATTTAGGTTTAAAATATTCTATTATTTCTAATGTTTTATATACTGGTGGTAATCCGATAGTCGTCATTTCATTTTCTAATATTTCTCTCGTTAATGGTAGCATATTTAAGCGTTTTAATCGTCTTCCAATATTAGCATAACTACATGTGCTAAATAAAGTGCATTCAGGAGATGCATGAATATAATCAAAATATCCGACAGGATATATAGTATAATCCCAATCTAAAATATTAATATTAATATCACTATTTCCATCCATATCCAGAGTTATAACATCATGACCTGCTTCACGTAAAATGGCAGCGACGCTATGAGTTCCGCTGAATAAATCTAAACATTTCATTTTATTATATTTTATATATATAATATAATGAAGACAAAGACCGCAGATACTAATGAAAGTTTTGATTTAAGTATATTACCAGTTAAACAGGATAATTTTGGTATTAATATTAGAAGACCACTGCATCCTCTTTTACCAAAAGCAAATGAAGGAGCAAATGTATTATTAGTATCATCTGTTAAATCAGGAAAAACAAATTTATTAACTAATTTACTTTTAAATTCTAATTTTTATAAAGACGCATTTGATGATGTTTATATATTCTCTCAAACACTTCACCAAGACCAAACAGGAAGAAGAATAAAAGAAAGTTTTCCAGCAACATCTTATGATACTTTTAGCGAAGAAACATTAAGAAGAATATTAGATTATCAGCATACTTTTGACGATGATGACCGCCCGAGCATTGCAATAATTTTAGATGATATTCCACCACTAAAACCAAAATCAACATTTTTTACTCTTGCTAGTAATTTCAGGCATCATGGGTGTGGTCTTCTACTTTATTCAGTACAAAATTTTAAAATGGTTAGTCCAATTGTGAGGAATAATGCTACCAATTTAATTTTAGGCACTCTTAATCAACAACAATTAAAACAAATTAGCGAAGTATATGGTGAAAATTTTGGAGGAGAAGAGAACCTAATGAGATTTCATCGTATTGCAGTGCCAGAACGCTTTAATTTTTTATATGGACGTTTAGATGAATATCCAGCAAAATTACATAAAGCATTTGAAAGCAAAGTTTTATATGAAGATAATATGTAAATTAATAATTTTTTAAATTTATAATTTAAATATTGAGAGAATATGTAATAAAATTATATATATTTATATTAAATAATGACAGATACATTATTAATAGAAAGTAATAGAAGTATAGCAGTAAATTTATTAGAAGAAGATAAACGAGGTGCTATACCTATTGAAAGTAATAAACATTCTAGCAATGTTTCAAATTCTGAATGGGAGACAACAATAGATAGCGGTATATTATTGCAGCCCGGTGATGAAATATCGTTAGAATCAGCTTCAATTAATATTAAAGGTGCTGGTGAAGAAAACCAATTCCAGACTTTTATCGGACAAACAGAAGGAGTTTTAGATAATAAAACTAGTATAGAAATATGTTATTATGTAAATAATAATTGCCAGTTTAATGTCAATCTGCCTATGGGAACCGCGAGTAGAAACCATAGCAACGGAGGATATTTTACAAATTGCGATTATGGTAGCACATGCCTAACTGGTAAGCATTTATTCGGTGTTAATTTTACAACGTTACAGGATGCGAACGCAGATAATGTTAGTCAAATTTATACAAATTTAACAACGCCAGCATTACAACAAGCAAGAACTTCTATGAATTTTTATAATCATTCAACTAATGGTTGGTTATGTAGTAAAGGTATATTTTTTAATACTGAACTAGCGATGGATGCAACAACTGGAATTCAAAACACTTCATTAATAGGATATTCTCAATCTCCCGCAGGTAGTGATGATAATGCCAAATTAAACCAATGTCAAGCGATGGGATATAAATCATGGTGTGATAATACTCCTCAATGGGGAATGGCTGGGGTTCAATTTGGTCAAGCAGATCCTTTACCTGATAGTGTAAATCAAAATATTAATAATCGAGATAAAGGGATATTTGTAAGAGATCAACCGACAGAGGCAGGTGTTGCGAATACTGATGCTAAACAAAAACCAACAAATTTACCACAGCAATTCGTTCAAGGTGGTGCTAATCCGTTGCAAATATTACCAGGTGGCATGTGGAATGATAAAATGTTAATTAATAGTCGTGGATTTACAAGCACAACAGCAGAACCAAGAACCAAAAGTTTAAATTTAAATGCAGTTCAAATGTGTCAAAATGGAGTATATCAAAATTCATTAAGTAAAATTGCATATAATACGATGCCAGAGAATTTTAATGACTTACAAAATATAGATCATGGAGGAGATGTTACAACTGCACAAAATCCAGTTTTTAATGATCCTATTGTTTTAGAAAGTTGTAGATTTAAAGGAGGGTTAAATACTACCGCACCTAATAATTTGCGTTTTTATTGTCCGCAATATGACGATGAAAAATTTTGTAATCTCGGTCCGTATTATGATCCATACACTAATGATTGTATCCCAGAAAATCCTTTTGGTTTTGGATATTTAAATTTTAGAGATAGTCCAAACGGAGAAAGAAATACGAAATATTTTCATTTTTTAAAAACACGAATAGATATTGATATCGGTCAAGGTAGTTTTACACCTACTCAAATTGCAAAAAATATAACAGAACAATTAAAAGAAAATACAGGCACTGCTTCACAACCACGAGAAGAAATTTCAATTACACCAGCAATTTATGATGTATATAATAATTTTAGTTATTTTCCAGTTTCATCATTTACTGCTGGATTAGGTGATATACAATCTACAATAAAAGCAGATAAAAGTTATGATACAACAACGCCTAATGATGGAGGAATAGGAACTATAAAAACAGAATTACCAACTATTTCAAATAAAACATTTAAATCTTATCCAACATTTTCAGGTTTTATTTGGGAAACTATACATAAACAATTAGAACAAACAACAAAAAAAGGAATAGATATTTATAATCAAGCAGATAGAGCAACAGATAAATACTGGACTTGTCATGAACCAGAAATGTTAAATTGGGTTTCATCAAGAGTTCCAATTAGTGATCCAGACCTTCAATCAGATACGCAAATGGGTCAATTTTATTCTGCACATCAAGCAAAAAATAAATTTTATAAAATTATGTTATCTGCTAATCCGAGGGAATGGCGAAGTTTATGTAAAATGAATCCTATGGTTCAATCTACCCCCTGCACTATGGATATAGTAAATGATATAGATGCTTATAAATTATACTCTATTTATACTGGTTATGCTCCCGAATTAGTTCCAGCAGTTACTGGAAATAGAAATTATGCAAAAGTTCCAAGACGAGTAAATGGCGGAACAATAGATACTGACACATATCAAGTGGGACAATATGGATGTTTTTCATGTCTTTTAGAGGGTGGTGTATTTTTTTTTAATAATAATCAAGAAATAACGACAAATAAAACGATGGCATTTATGCAAGATTGGTATTTGGGTATTAAAGAAGTATCACAAATCACAGCAGAAAATACACCAGATCCAACTAATCCTGTTCAAAATTTTACAATTAATAGAGGAAGAACATTACGAAATGCCGTTTATAGTCGTGAAAATACATTTGCATATTATGCACCAAAGCGTATGAGTATGATCGCAACAAATATAATTTTTGATGGTAATATAATCGCAGAGTTATGGAATAATGAATATAAAGAATTAGTAAAGGTTAATAATAAAATTTATGATAGTAATGCAGGTAAATTCAGAAATATTCTACCAGATGAAGCAGAAAAAAATTCAGTAGCGAGTCAATCAGAAACATTTTATGATAATAATTATGTAGAATGGGTATTTGGTAGAATAGATGATCAATATAGTAGTCCAGAATTACCAAGCAATAATATACAGGGTAATATGACTTATGATTTAATACAAATGTATCAAGGGATGGGACAAGCACCAGTTGCTGGAAGAACTGGAACTGCTAGATTTTTACCAAATATTTTTTTAACTTATCAAATGTATAAACAACAACCATATCAGAATAGTTTAGAAATTGGTTATGATGTTCCAGCTGATCCAACTTCAATAACTCAATCATTAGTGTCAAGGTCGGTAGTAGTAAATTCAGTTAATGTAAATGGTAGTTATTTATTAACACAAGAAACCACAGGACACACTAACCCAGATTATAATGATACTGCTTCAATTTTACTTCCAAATGCAGGAGATCAAGGTTTTAGATGTAGAGAAGCAGATTATATAAATTTTAATAATGATGATTCTTCAACATCAACAGGATCAGGTATTCCTATTACTAATGATATTCCAGCAAAAACCAGAGCAGGAAAAAGAAATTTTGGCATTCCTTCATGGACAACATACGCCTCTGATTTTGATACTAAATTTAGTTCTAAAATTGAAGATAATAATATGTATAACCATCCAAATATAGAAAATAATAATCCTTCAAGGGCGTATCAAAAAGCATTAAAAAGATTTGTAAAAGCATTTCGTTATTTTCCAAAAATTGATAATAATGGAAAAAATATAAATTATTTTACGTTTGAAGATGCATTAAATGAGAGAATACCATTACCTCCAAATTTATCTGATAGATTTACAACAAGACCATCAGAATGGTTAAAAACTGGCGATGGACGAAAAAATTTACGATTAATGTGGGAAAAAATAACAGCATTTAATAATGGTAATGGTATCGGTATGTTTCCAATTTTTTATAAAAATGATCCAGTTGTTTTAAATTCATTAAATAAAGGTGGAACATCATTCGGTGCTGGTGAAGTAAATATATGTTCTATTCCTTTTATGTGTTTAATTTTACAAGAACAAGAACAAGAAGATTATTTTGCAGTTCCAGAAACTGGTGAATATCTTTCATTAGGTGCTGGATTAAGTTTATCACAAAATTCTTTATCATTTCCAGCCACAACACAACAAACAAATTTACAAACTTTTTCACAAGCAAAAATTCAAGATAGTCTCGTTAAAAATGGTTCTACTGATTTACAAAATAATTATTACCAGCAAAATGTAGGTATTCAAGATTGTTTTGGACAGACAATAACACAACCAGAATTAATAGCAACAGATACATATAAAAATACTAAAAATAATGCTGGTATCGTTCCATCAACCGACCAAAATTTAACACAATTTTACGCGTCAGGTGGGAAATCACATTCTAATACTATAAATATCGGTGCAAATGACCCAGTTGTAAATTATAATTCAGAAGCGGCACGATATTCAATAGAAAATTTACATACATTACAGAAACAAGGTAACGGAGTTTTTCAGTTAGCAAGTTTTACACCTAACGCATCACCACAGAATGATGTTATAAATGTTAATAACACAATTTCTGCATTTAGTCAGCAAGTAAATCTACCAGCAGGATATATTTTTAAAGGTGATGATGGAGGACTATTTTCTGGCGGTGTATTAGCAGAAGATATTAATGTATGGAATTGTGGAACTGTATATACAAATAGAACAGGTGGAAGCGATAGGGGTGGAACTGCTGACCGCTGGAATCCAGGAAGGTGCGGAGGAGTTGGTGTAGTTCAAACATATATTAGAGTTCGCCAGTGTCAATCAATCGAGGGCAATGTTATAAAACAAACATATTCAGATTTACTCGCAGATAATACTGATATACATTTACGACCAGTAGTGCCAGATGATCCATTTGATCCTCCATTTTTTACTAGTTCTATCGAGCCAGGAGCAGTTTGTTTAAATGGTTATATAGATAAAACTGGTATTTTCAGCCAACCACAAGCGTATTCTGTTGTTCCTTTTAATTTTCCAGCACTAGGAAAAGGCGACCCATCAGGTAATCCTTTTACCTTAAATTGCACTCACATGACCCCTTATAATATGAGTCAATTTGAATTAAGATGTTTAAATAGTGAAACAGTTTTAACAGGTGGAACTAATAATTTAGTTATTGTATTTGATATTCAAGAAGCACCTTTAAATTTTAGATTTGATACAGCAAGTGTAATATTTTTATTACCTCCTACTATAAAACCATACGCATATATTAAACAAGAAAATATACCATTTACGGCTTCATCATCGCAGAGTGGTATAGGTATTACAGATTTAATAATAAAACAAGATGATAATACAGATTTAACATTAACAGCATTATCTTATAAAAATTATAAAAATACTTTATTTGATAAATTAGGATTTCAGTTAAATCAATTACTTCCAATTTATTCAAAAACACAGACGCCTTTGGTTTCAACAAAATATAATAAATTTTTAGGTGTTGATAAAAATGCATTTGATATTTATAATAATCAATTATCACCAATTACAACCAACGGATTAATTTCTACCAGTTCGGTATTAGCGTTGGTTAGCGGATTTGGCACAGCAAATAGTAATTTAACACGAGAAAATCCAAATTTTGATATGCCAATGTATAATTTAGGTATTATAAACGCATCAGCATCTACATCACAATTTTCAGAGGCAATTTATGCGGTAAATAGTCCTCAATATCAAACATATCCATATTTAGTTTTATATTCAAATTTAATAGCAAATTGTGAGTTGCAGGTAGTAGGTGGAGCAAATGGTAAGCAATTAATTCCAGCGTTAGCTTTTCTCTCAACATCTTATTCTGAAAATAATTTTATTTATGTAAGTAGAAGCGATTTAATATTTAAAGTTACAAAACAACACACAATAACTTCTGTTAAAACTTCTATACATTTACCAGATGGATCACAGGCAAAAAATATATTAGGTGATGATAGCGCTGTGGTTTATCGTATAGATTTTGTAGGCAGAGATTTAGATGGATTTTTAGATGAAAATGATGATAATAAATAATATTTTTTTAATATATAAAAATGCCAACTGTTTGCGAATTACGTGTGGAAGCAAAAAACAGAAATATTAAAGGAACATCAAAATTTAGAAAAGCAGAGTTAGAAGAAGTATTAAAAAAATCTAATAAAAAAGATGATTTAAAAAAAAAAGCAGATGATCTATTTGCTGAAATGGATGAAGATAAAAATAAAAATAAAAATAAAAAGAAAAAATCTGAAAGTTTTGAGAGAAAAACACCAAAATCAATATTAAAAATTGAAAATAAAGAAAAACCAAAAGAAAAACCTGTTAAACCAAAAAAAGAAACGAAAGCACAAAAGCGTTCAAGATTAAAAAAATTAGAAAAAGAAAATACACGATTAGCAAAATTAAAAACAAATTTGGAAAATTTGGAAAAAAATAAAGCAACAACACCAGCCGAAAGAATACAATCTAAAAAACAATTAGATAGAATTAATACAAAAATAAAAGAATTAAAAAAAGATATAGAAAAATTAAAATCAGAACTATAATATAATATGAAATTAATTAGTGTAAAAAAAAGCGATGCAAAAGGTAAAAAGTGGGCTGCCATATTTGAAAAAAATGGTAAAAGAAAAATAGTTAATTTTGGTGCAATAAAACCAAATGGAGAACCTTATGACGATTACACAATTGGTGCAACTGATGAACAGCGTAAAAGTTATAGAGCCAGACACGCATCAGGTAAATCCGCACCAGCAGATTCAGCAAATGCATTAAGTTATTATATATTATGGGGTGATAGTAGAAGCAGAAACGCAAATATAACATCATTTAAAAGAAAGTATGGTGTTTAAAAAGACAAAAGACAAAAGACAAAATTTCTTATGTTGATAATTTTCATATAAATTTATTTAGTTTGTGATCTTTCTAATTATTATTATTATTATTATTATTATTATTATTATTTTTTAAATAAATGAGAGAAAATATTATATATATATATAATAAAAAACTAAATAAATTAATAGAAAAGAAAATAATAGAAAAATAAGTTTTCTTGCCCCTGTTTTAAAAGTAGTTTGAGATTAGGTAGAATATAGAAATAGTTTTGAAATGGGGGCAGGAAAACTTATTTTTCAATTTTATGTATATATATATAAATTTGAAATAAAATTAAAAAAAATTAAGAATTAAAAATAATAATTTGAGAGAATGAATAAAATATTAAAAAA
>Ga0181419_1000553_pt1 | contig 13020 bp, 18 predicted proteins | sample 42SPOviralmetaG_FD_130144 | JGI IMG/M metagenome (GOLD analysis project Ga0181419, IMG submission 130144) | Marine viral communities from the oligotrophic San Pedro Time Series (SPOT) site, San Pedro Channel, CA, USA - 42 SPOT_SRF_2013-04-24 | ecosystem: Environmental > Aquatic > Marine > Strait...
ATAAAATCAATAAAAAATATATACTGGGTTTATATGATTGTAGACACTATACAAATAGGCTTATTAAATGGGCAGGTCTTAGTTCTATACCTATTTGGAATATTAATAAGTTTTTAAATAAAAATATTTATAATCTATAAATGTATCAAGTAGCTTTTTTAAATTCAACAGTCGGTGTCTTTTTAAATATAATCCTTGCATTAATTTTATCCCCATTTGCAACTGCTTCTCAGATTAAACCTCCAAACGGGGCTGCCAACTTAGATTTTTTAAGTCAGATAATGCATATGCTTGTTCATCACGGTCAGGTATTATTTACAAGTTCTTTAATAATTTTTGCCCTAGTTTTCTTATCCACTATCATAGCAGACCAACTTTAATAATTTATTTAAAAAAATAATACATTACAATGTAAATGAAAAAATGTATAAATATATTTATAATATTATTAAATTTTACAACATCGCAATGTTTTAAAGTTAATAATCCACGACCTCCCAAATTTAATAAAAAATATGAAAATTTTAAGAAGGCTTCAGGAGTAGCCTTCGCGATTTCCTTTATTCCTTATTTTTTAGACGACGAGATTAAACCAATGTGTTATAAAGATGGTTTAACACGGGAAGAAATTAAAATTAAACATAAACATACAGAGTTGAGTGTATATCTAAACGGCGACACATCATATTTAAATAACATATTTCCAGATTTTGAAGTTAAAATTAACTAAATATTAGATAATTTAAGTCTATATCGCAATATTTTATGTTACTTATGCACTTATTAAAAACATTTTCAATGTTCCTTATTAATAAGTACAATAGTAAATTATTAAGTGAAAGCGTGCTAGCAAATTTATTACCAGTTATACACGTTTTTCCATATTTGGTTATAATACATTCTTCTAATAACATTTAATTACTTATAACAACCAATTTAAAAAAATTAATTATATTAAATTAAAATGTATAGAATTATTCCACTTAGGATGTTAAGAAGAACAAAAGGCGTTAAATTTGATGAAATGGTACCATCTGATATACCAAAGATTAGTGGAATAGACCGTGTTATTCATGGACCTAATTCTATATCACCCGGGCCTATTGAAGATCCAGATATCGGGTCAGTCCCTGTTAAACGGCCGTGGTACATGCATCCAGGCCAAGATGATAATCTTTTGGTTTTACAAGGCACTAGATACATTGATATATTTGATCCAAAAACAATAACAAAGGCATCTTTTATAGTAACACCGGACAAGATTTACAAAAATGATAAATTATATTATGATGGTCCTGCTATGGTTGTTTGGCCCGCGGGTATATTTCATAGAATTATAAGCGGAATAGAAGGAAGCATTTCTGTAAATCTTTCAGCGAGAACAGATAAATTTGATCTAAATGATAATTTTAATATTTATAATTTGTGTACAAATACGGGAGATTATACCCTTCTAAAAGAAGGTCACGAAGATCAACCGGATTTTGGTTATGTTTATCCGAATGAAGAAATCAAAAGTCTTTTTAAAAATTAAGAAATCAAATTTATTTTAATGTTAATAAAATGTTTAGTATTATTAAATGGTTAATAAATTACAAAAAGATTATTCGATTGTTATAGAAGACGTAATAGAAAATGTATTTATAACTCTTGCACTTGCCTTTTTCTTTGAGGGTAAAGCACCAACTTTAAAAAAAGCTTTAATAATAACAGTGGTTACAATATTTTATTGGTTAATAATTTATACATATCTAAGACCTCTTTATTCTTGAACAACTTTTTTAATATAAACATCTTCACCCGACATTGCAAAGTTAATAAGTTCCGCAGGACTAAAGACATTTTCTTTTAGTTTTAAGCTATCGCTTAAAAGCTTATTAAAGTAGTTATAATATATTTCATGTATAGTTTCACCTGACGCATTTCCTAAAATTATATGATAGTCAATTCTACCCGGTCTAACAAGCGCTGGGTCTAATTTTTCATAGTAATTACTCGATATTATCAATATTCTACCAGGTGTTTCGTTTATACCATCTATGATATTAAGAATATCTGAAAGAGTTAAAGTTTTATTAGTATTCGAGTCTTTTAAGAAGTTTTTAATTTTTTTAGAATTTACAGATTTTATATCTATTTCATTGTCAGATTCTGAATCAGAATCTTGTTTTCTTTTCTTAACTATATCACCCATACAATCTATATCTTCTATAAGAATTATCTTATCTTCAAATTTAATGCTATTTTTTGGATTATCTTGCGTATATGCTGATTCAAAAAATATCTGATAGAGTTCTTCTACATTATTGATTTTATTTAATGGGATAACTATTATATGTCTTTTAAGATGATTAGCTATGCTTTTGATTATAGATGTTTTTCCGGTACCCGGTGGTCCCGAAAGCGCTATTCCAAGAGTATAAGAATTACCATACTTTTCGTAATAGCTCTTATTGTTATTAAAAAAGTTTATTTTATTTAAAAGCTCTGTTTTCTGATTAAAGAATAAATTATTAAAAGTTCTATTAGATGTAAATTCGTATTCTTTCCAATTAATAGTATCGTAGCCTCCTCTGTTTGTACCCATTTTATTGAGCATATAAATAAATCTTTTGTTTTTACGATAATTATCTCTTTTTGTTTCGTATGTTGACTTTATATCTTCTATAAATTTCTTAATTTCATGCAATGATTTAGTATATGAAAAAATTTCTATAGTTATTATTTCAGACTCAAACTTTTTATTGTCTTTTTCTTCGAGGTCATTATACATATCTATCTTACAATAAATGTCATCTGTTAGATGAAATCTATCAATTTGATTAACTACAAATACATTAGTTTCTATAGTAGCTCTTTCATCTGAATTTATATTATAATCATAATCAAAAGTAGAAATTTCCTTAATACAATTTATGTATTTGTAATCTGTTTCTCCTACGTATTCCCATACAGCTTTAAACCTCGTAGAAAACAAATCTGTATAAAATGTTTTAAACTCCGATTTAAGTCTTTTCCCTTCGATTGTAACTGTATTTTTTTTGAAATATAGACTAAACAAATCCTTTGATAATAATCTCGATATATATCTCATATTTCTACTTATAAATGTAAATAAAATAAGAATAACCGCAAACATTGTATTATTTTTAGAAGAGCCAGTGTTTGAAGATATCATATGCAATTGCAATAATGATAATATATCTTCCTGCATTAATCACAATACTTTAATAAAAATTATCTTTTAATACATTTAATAAAATATTTATTATAATTAAATGATAAAAGTAATAAAATTTAAGAAATTAAAAGGCGGTAAGAAAAAATACGAAATTACATTTGAAAAAAATGGCAAGACTTATGTTCGTAAATTCGGTGCACAGGGGATGTCAGACTTTACAATCCATAAGGACCGTGAGCGAAGAGAAAGATACATTTCTCGTCATAAGAAAGACTTGCGCACAAATGATCCAATGAAACCTGGATACCTGAGTATGTATATACTTTGGAATAAACCAACTCTAAAGGCTAGTCTTGCTGATTACAAGCGTAGACTTGGTGTTTACAATAGAACTGGTAAGTTTCCTAAGGGGATAACGGGTAGTAAAAAATTAGCCTTTGGTGATATAGATATTCCATTTGAACAGACTTCGATGAGGGTATTACCAGGTGATGTGCAAAATTTAATTAGAAACACAACTGGGGCTAGTATTATTCAAGACAAGGCAAAAAAATATAACCCTCTAAGATCTCTTAAAGAAGCCCTTTACATTCATGGACTTAAAAGATACAAAGCCGCTGCAAATAGAACGTCTAGACCAAAAGAAAATATGCATTTTTTAAATCAGTTATGGACAAATTTGGATCCCGTAAATGATTTTACAGCAAAATGGTTAACTAGGGCTTCTAAGGTACTTACAAAAAAGGACATTGACTTTAAAACTAGAAACTTTTGGTGGAAAGTCATACATAATCAGCTTAAGTCAATGTCGGAAATCGAAGAAGACGGAGTTCCATCTGAATATTTACCGACAAATCAATACATTCATTTTAAAAAATGCCAGGATGCTATATTAATAATTTTAGATAAAGTTGGATATGTTGCATCAGAAAATAACCCGTCTGACGAACCGGGTTGGGAAATGACAGACGCAGAAGCGTGGTGGAATTCAAAAAGAACCAATTTTGGAACAAGTAGCCTAATACCGAGACCCGGTACATTATTTGATAGTGTACCCGATGATGTTTTTACAGAAATGCTACAAAAACCTAGATCAGCTACTTATATACAAAAAATAATAAAAGGCAGGAATGTCAGAAGCGAACCCAAAAATATGATGACTAAAAGGGGTCTTAAACAGCTTCTTTGGAGAATGAATGTCGAATATAAAAGTCCTGAGTATGCAACGGAACAAATGACATCTGATTATGGAGAACCTTGGCTTGTTTTGAACCCCGCTCGTTTGTCATCATCAATATGGCTTTATTATGCTGCTGATATCTTAACCGCACAAGATTTTAAGAATGATGATCTTTGGTACTTATGCATAGAGCACATTATTGATAAATTTGTAGTTATGAATCCAGATGTTAATAGATACCAAGGACAAGTAGCCTCAAATTTAACAGTATCTGAAGAAAATTTAGAAATTATTCTTGCTAAAATAGGGCACTACATAGATTTTGACCATCCGGGGTGGTACAATAGAGCTCTTTATTGGCTTAAAGAAGAATATGCAACCGGAAATGCTTTTGGTAAAAAATACAATGTACCGGACAATGTAGTTAACAAGAAATTGTATGCTTCCATCAAAGCTAAAATTAAAAGATCAATTAAAGGTCGTAGATGGGGTGCTTATGATTCTGGACGTCTAGTAAGAGAATACAAAGCAAAAGGGGGTAAATATCGCGGATCTAAAGGAAAAACAGATCTTGGAAGATGGTATAAAGAAAAGTGGGTAGACGCATGCGCATGGCCCAAAAGAAAACCATGTGGGCGTAAGACAAAAGAAAAAATAGCTTATTGTCGTCCAAGTAAACGTATAGATTCAAAAACTCCAAAACTTGTACAGAAGTTAACAAAGGCGCAAATTAAGTCGAGGTGCAGTAAGAAGAAAAGATCTCCCATGAAAAGAGTAACAAAATTTGGTTCAAATCAAGAAGTTACAGATAAAATGCGTCAGCAGATGTTTAATCAAATAATGTCATATAATGACCCAATAGCCGGACTTAAAAATACGATAGAAAAACGATGCAAGAGAGGATTTAATGATTCTTTTTGTCAATATATATTTACAGAATTACTTTTGTCTATTTATTTTACCACACTTAACAATTCTAAATATATTTCAGATAAAAGAAAGAAAAATATAATTGAAATGATTGAATATATGGATGAATATATACCTAAAAATTTTAATGCTACCAAGTTAAAAATTCATAGAAATCAACACATTAAAGTAAATGAATTGGCGTATCATTTACAAGATCATACATTTGGTACACTTAAAAATGCAAGAATTGCTAGTTTGCTTTATGAATACATAAATGTTAAATAAATATATATAAAAATATAATTTATTCATATTTAAATGAATGAAATTGTACCAGCTCTGGGAGCAGGAATAGTTTCTACTATAATTTGTAATCCCCTCGATGTGATTAGAATAAATTATCAATTGAACACTAAGATACATTATAATTTAAATTTTCTTTATAAAGGTCTTAATTATGGAATTATAGCTATACCTTCTTTTTGGGCAATTTACTTTCCATTGTATAAAAAAATAAAGGAAACGGATGTACCAAAACCAATTGCTGCATACGTTTCATGTTGCACGGCAAGTACATTCACCACTCCGTTTTGGGTACTTCGTCAGAGAGTTCAGACCGGTAAAGAAATTAATAATATGTCCCTAATTAATTATTATAGAGGTCTTATACCTACTTATATAGTTAATTTAAATTTCATAGTTCAGATACCTGTGTATGAATATCTTAAAGATAAAACTGAAAATAATACCTTTAATACATTTTTAAATACATCTATTTCAAAAACTATCGCAACGTGTATTTTTTATCCAATTGATACAATTCGTGCAAAAATTAGAAACGGAGACTCTATTAAACAAATAAAATTTATTGAATACTACAAAGGAATGACTATATATCTAATTAGAAGTATACCTTATCATGCGTCTGTATTCTGTACATATGAGTTTGTGAAAAATTTAATATAACTTAGTGCTTGTAGAAAACAATCGGCTAGATCGTCTTTCTTTTTGTGGCTTTCAAAAAAATCCTGATGGCTATTAAGTAAATGTCTCGTGTGTGCGATACCTAGATTTTTATTTTGTCTGTATTTATCCTTTGATTTATGTTCTATTTTAACGTCACAACACTTTAATTTGTACTTTGCGGCATAAAATTGAATTTTTGCCATCCTTTGCTGTTCATGTTGTACTCTTAGTATAAAATAAACGTATATAGCAGTTGATATATTTCTCATTTTTGGATTAAAAGATGGTTGTTTTTCAAGAAGAATTATATCAGCTTCTCTTAGATATTCTAATTGATCCAATTCCTCAATTACTCGCAGAGTTTCGTTCGTTCCGGAACAGTCTAATACATCCCAATCAAGTATACATTTATCTACTGAATCTATCAAACAATAGGCCAGGTTTTTAATTCCTATATCAAAAGAAAGAATAATCATTGTTTAAGTTAATAATTAATTATTATTTTAAATTACTTTAATCCCCTGTTGTTCTATGAAACCTATTAACAACTATTTCATTATAATAAGAAGGAGGCGAATCACACGAATTAATGGAGTAATTATCAAAAGATCTTTCTTTTTTAATAAAAGGTTCTGTGTACGATAAATAATCCGGGGTTTCTGGTTCTTCAACATAGGTATTTAAAAAAGAAAATAAACATCCCATTATTTATTAATATTAATCAAAGGTTTTATATCAAATAATTTATTCTTTTTCTTTTTAGTTGAGTTAGAAGTGTTAATATCATTAATGTCCCATGAAATAAAAAGCTTATCATTTCCAAGCACAACAGTACAAAATCCTTCTTTCTTAAAAACGTAATATAGATACATTGTTATTTCTGCAACATTATACTTAGGAGAACCAAATACATAACTCGGTACAGTATATACACATCTCATTTCGCCGTGTTTTGCCAAATGGGCTATTTTATCTGTTATTTTGTTAAGAATACCCTGTTTTAATTCATTATATCTACTCTGTTGTCTTTTTTGAAGATTTATAACATCATTTAACGCAGACATTTATATTATAAACTATAGAATTTAAACTTTCTAAAAAAGCGTGGGTTCTTGTTTAACATTTTCTGTTTCCTCCTCTCCTTCATCTTCATCTGAGAAATCATCATCTGATGCATCATCTATGTTTTCTTGTTTATTAACTTTCACCGAATCATATTTGTTATTTTTAAGATCATTAAACTCCTCTATCTCGTCTGGTAAATTTTCTTGATTGGCCGATGGTTCTTCCCTATTAAAGGGCATATCGTCTTTTAGTGTCCCTGGAATAATTTGTTTGTTAATTGGTTTTTGTATTGGAATAATAGGAATATTTTTCTTTTCGTCTGCATCTACATCTAAGTCTAATTCGTCTTCTGAAAAATCTTCATCTGGTTCTACTATATCATTCTTTTCTGGATATCTAGTTTCTTCCTCGTCAAATACTCCCGAAAGATATTCATTTAAAATATATTCTATCGGAATTTGATTGGCAATTGTATCATTTATAGATGTTACTATTATTTCTAGTATCTTAACTTTATCATCTTGTATCATTTCCGGATTATAATAAATACATTCGGAGCATTTTATTAATATTTTGTGTAAAAATGTATTTAGATTAGGTACTTTAATTTTAACAGATTTATCTTCACTCTTCAATCTTACACATGCAAGTATTTTAACATGACTTACAAAAATCGCAGTAACAAGATCCATTAAATATGGAAATTTAGAATTAATACCATGAAGTTTTTCTTCTAATTTAAAACTCGCCCAATTTGGAACCCCTTTTAATTCTTTTTGGAAATTTGAATAAGAAAGAGTTCTACGAATATTGTTTTTTTGAGATTCTGTGTATACATTTTTAATAATATCATAAAACCCAGGTTTTATGGTGTTTATAAGTTGTTTTGTATATTCGTCTTTTGCTGCCACCAATACATTAACATTAAGAGTTTCAGACATGGTTTACAATTTGTATTTTATTTTTAAATGTTATTTTAAACTACAAAAAAATAAGTACATAAATATATAAGTATGTGTACAATTTCTAAAAAAAGAGTTAAATGGAATATAGACCCAGACTTTATTAAAATGATAAAAACTTCATTAAATAACGACAAAAATGAAATAGCCGGCGCCTTGTTATTTACTGATGTAAACTGTAAAGATGGGACATGTGATAAAAAAAGTACCAAATTTAAGATTAATAAAGGAAATGGGTCAAGTGTTTATACTCCACAAGGAATAATAAATTTTCATACTCATCCAAGAAGTTGTTACATCTCAGAAGATGCAGTTTATGGCTGGCCCTCCGGAGAAGATATGGGTCAATGTATAAATTTTGCCAAGGACGGTACTCTTATCCATATAGTATTTTCTTTAGAGGGTGCATATATAATAAAAGTTAATAAAATATTAAATAGAAAGGATACAACCGTTCTTGAAAACTTATTAAAGCAAACGCACGTGTTTCGCAGTAAAAATCAATCTACACAACTTAGGAATTTTAAACAAAAATTTAATGTATCTGGTTCGACCACAAAAGACATTTGGCTAACAGTCATAAACGGCTTGACATTAAATAAATTATACACATTACATAATTTAATTAATGATAAAAATGTAAAAGTACCTGATAATAACGAAAATATATTTGAAGTTAATTTAACCCCTATTAATAAAACATTAACATTTAATGCGAATTATATACCAGAGGCGTGTCACATCAAATCTTTCGGGAGGTCTCTTTAGTGACCTCCATTATTTCAAGAGTTTCGAAAAAATTAATTAATAGTCCTTTTTCGCAGTTCAAATTTCTAAGATATTTTTTCAATTGATTCGTCTCTTTAGATGAAAGTCTAGAATTTTGAGACTTCAATTCAAGAATGTATGTAAACTCTGGATCATAGATAACTATATCCGCTCTTTCAAACCCTACATAAACTCCTTTGTATAAAATAGGAATGATAACCTCTGTCTGAACAAGAAACCCTTTCAAATTTAATTCTACGTAAAGAGCATATTGGTATATATTTTCTTTATAGTGATTTCCCAGTTCATCGTTGACTGTTTTTATACATTGTATAATTTTTTCCATAATATTTTATATACATTTTGTCTTTAAATTACTCTTTTTTGGTTCTCTTTTTACATTCATCTAGTGTTTTATCTAGAAGTCTTTTCCTCCACTTCTCTTTTTCATAAGTTGCCTCATAATAATACTCATTATCAGAATCATTGTCGTTAAAATTATACGGAACATTCATTTTGTAATTCATCATTTGTTTAAGAATGTCTAGATATTCTGGATGTGAATCAGTGTCTTTATTGCCATCAAACGTGATAATGTATTTTTCTTGTGACAACCAGTCTTCGTGATATTTTTCACACGTTTCAAGATATCCTTCTGTTATAGGAGATTCTCCTGCCCTAGAACGTTTTAATACACGTTCGTGGCAGTTTTTAAAATCTGTTTTAATGTATACATAAAAAAAGACAGGCAAGTCTTCTAGAAAATGATCAAACCACATATTATATGATTGAAATTCTATATCATTAATTTTTCCAGAATTGTGAAGCATTCTTGCGAAAACATTATAATCAGAAAATACACATCTTTCCATAATAATAATATCATCGCTTTTAGATTTCTTTATTGCTTGTTTGAGTTTTATAAGTCTAGATATATAAGCTGTCATCTGAAAACAATAAGAATATTTTTCTGGACACTTATAAAAATGTTCAAGTAAATTACCATTAGAATCTTTAATAGAAAGCCAGTCATCAACTGGTTCTTCTACAAACAATATATTTGCATCACAGGGCTTGTTATAATATTTAGTAAAATGGTCTTTTAGATATTTACAAAATGTAGATTTACCTGAACCAATATTTCCCTCGATAGAGAAAATCATTTCTTATAATAATATATACATTTTGTCTTTAAAATGATTAAAAAAGACAGATTTCATCTAATTTTTTAACGAGAGGATCGCCATCAAGAGGATTAGAATGATCTGGTAAATCTTTTATTATGTATTCTTTCATATAATACGGTTCTTCAAGAACTTTTTGTTTTTTCAATTTAAACTGCGAAACCTCCCATCTTATGAAAAACGAATTTTTTGTATAAACAACCGCGCTACATTTTAATAATGCTATACCTTCTAATTCAGTTGGGATATCTTCAATACTTACCTGAGTATTTTTTGTTTCGTAAAAATAAGTATCATCGTCGTAAAAACAATGTAATATATTGTCCTTGACTAAAGCTTCTTTATAAATACTCTCACAATCTTCTGAGTTTATTTTTTTACCGAAAAAATGTTCACTCTTTTCAGATGTTATTTCCACAACTGCTGCGGATATTTCTCTCATAAATTCCGATGTGGATTCATCAACTACAAGTTTTGCTTTTTGCTTTTCTTTATTAAGAATTATAGACCCTTTGTTTATTTGTAAACTTATTTCAGCATGTTTATACATAACTTTGGAATAATATACATTTTTGTTTGTATTTATCGGATCGTAGACTTCGACATCGTCCTTAAAAGCACCCATATTTTAATTAGTTTTAATATTTTAATTAAAATAATGGAACGAATCTTTATTTTATTAAAAGGATTTGACTTAAATTAAACTCCCCGTTTTTACACGTAAAAGAACAAACTGCTTTACCCTCCTTTTTAAAATTACCTTTTGACGTTAGTTTACTATTTTCATCATAAAATTTAGAAGTATCCGTGTGGTTTACTATTATATTATTATCAATTATTAAATTAACAGGGATGTCTCTTATTTTAAAAAGTCTATCTATATACCCGCACATATTTAAAAATAAATTATGAGAATCAGAATTTTTATTAATTATAAGATGTATATGCGCGTCTTTGATTTTATACATTATAATAGGACTTTTAATATAAAATTCTTTATCTTTATTGTTTAATATATATTCAGGCGTTACTCTTAGATCTAATATATTAATTTTTTTATATGATATCATCTTAATACACTAATAAACTAATGTATTAATATATTTAAATATAGTATCACTAACGTATAATTAATTATACATTCCAAATGGAGGGGAATCAACCTTGTCTTTTTTATTTTGAATAAATATTTCAAAGGCTTCTGTAAACTCTTTAATTGATATATTGTATAAATTTTCCTTACCAAAATTATTTCGAGTGTTTATAATTATTGCCTTTTCTATAATATTATTTATATCACCGCCGTTACCACTAAACAATTTAATATTTTGACTTATAAGATTTATAATTTCGTCTTTTTTACAAGAGGTTTCCCATTCTTTTTCATCTATATTTTTAAAATAAATCTCGGCTAATTCAGATGCTGTATAATTTTCTATTGTAAATGTCCAAGGAAATCTTCTACGAAGACCTGGATTTAGTGAAAAAAAACAAGAATCTAATTCTTTTTTATACCCCGCGATAATACAGACTATTTTATCAACATTCTCCGTCAAATATTGATTGATTGTGTCTACACATTCTTTTGCATACATATCTTCTTGTCCGGAATTTGATCCCAGAGAGTAAGCTTCGTCTATTAACATAACGCCATTTTTACATCTATCTAAAGTCTCCATAGTTTTAATAGTTGTACCCCCCAAATACTCTGAAATTAAATCCGCTCTTCTTACAACATTGAATTTAGTTTTTCTAAATATACCCAGTTTAGAATAAATTTTAGATAAAATATGCGAAACAGTTGTTTTACCTGTACCCGGAGGCCCTTCTAAAACGGTATGTAACATAACAGTTTCATCTATACCCTGTATAAAATATAAAATTTGATCTATGATTTGCTTCTTAAGAACCCCAAGACCTATCATATTATTTAATTCTATAAGCTCTTGTAATATTTTAGGAAGGACGTCCATTTTACTAGGATAAAAACGTCTGTATTTTCTTTTTGGTATTTTTTTCTCTGAATAATCTGTTATCATTTCAATTAGATTATCTAAACTATCGAGTTTATAACTCGTTATATCGAACATATTTTCATCAGAGTCGGAATGATGACCTAATCTCCTTTTCATGTTACAATTTAAAATATATTATTTTTTTAAATTACAATATATGACGTGTATTAATGATTACATATCAGAAATAAACGATAACGAAGACATCGATGTTAATAAAATTGTAAAATCTTTTGAAAAAAAACTCAAGAAATGTTTTAAACTATACGAAGACAACGTGGGGTTCGAAGATTATAAAATGACTGAATATGATTATATAGTTTTATATACTCTCTGGAAATATACAAATAAAACATGCTGCATAGAGGAATTTTTAGTTGTAATGTACTCTTATTATAAAATAGAAGAATTTTACTTTCCTATAAAATTGTTTAAGACTTCGAATTGTATAAATATACTTTTAGAAACCAATGCATGCATTATACTTGAAAAACTAATTAAAATAGATTAAAAATATTTTTATAATAATAAATGTCATATCAATTAAGGTTTTACAATGATAATATGCCTCCAGTACTAAGTAATGGCTTTCAAGATATAGAAATTAATAATTATATAATAGGAGCCTTTAATGACCCACATTGGAAATTGTATCCAAAAGACCAATTTTTAAGTGCTAGAAATATGTATCCAATTGGATATGCATTTACTGACTATGTAGCCGATGCAAATCATTACATATTTTACATGCCAGACAACACTGGTCCTACAATGGATTATTCAAGAA
>Ga0181419_1000555_pt1 | contig 12973 bp, 11 predicted proteins | sample 42SPOviralmetaG_FD_130144 | JGI IMG/M metagenome (GOLD analysis project Ga0181419, IMG submission 130144) | Marine viral communities from the oligotrophic San Pedro Time Series (SPOT) site, San Pedro Channel, CA, USA - 42 SPOT_SRF_2013-04-24 | ecosystem: Environmental > Aquatic > Marine > Strait...
GCTAACATAGACATTGAAAACGTTGCTGGGTCTCCACCGGGCATTAGTGAAGCTAAGTTTTTTTGTCCCTCTGCAAATTTAGATACACCTGGTATTTTACCAAACATCGATGCTGACTTATCTAATAAACTTGCCTCTGGTAAATTTGCTGAACCATATTCTAAACCTGGAACTTTTCTTGGTCCACCTGCTGCTTTTATAAGATCCCCTGTAGCTGCTTTATTAGCTGCATCAATACCCGCAAGAGAACTTCCTGCTGCTAGAAGTTGATTGATACCACTTATTTTACCTGACGTTCTTGCTGAGCCTGCTGCTGTTAATAATTGTGGAACTAAAAATTTAGCCATTGAACTACCCATGATACCGCCCATACCTGGAACGGCCATAGCTAGAAATGGTAATACTGGAGCTATTTCTTTAGGTGTTATTTTTCTTAACCCCTTAGTTAACTTCTTTTTAAATTTGCTAAATAAACCCATTTACTCTCCGGAGTCTGCACCCATAGGTGGCATCTCTAATACTTTAACTTTAATATCTACAGCTTTTGTATCGGACCAGAGTTGGCCGCAATGTGAGCAGGTGCCGATTGCCTGTTCTTCAGAATCTACCTCATTCTCGCAGCTTTTGCAATAGATTCTCTGATAAACTTCGGGCTGTATTACAGGTATTTGTTGACCATCTATGGTCTTGTATGTTATAGGCTGGCCTTCTTTAATTAATCTCACTAACTAATCTCCATAACTGACAGCAATATATGTAATCTATTTGCTGTTCCTGCTGTTGCTTTGACAATGTCGCCTTCGTTAAGCACCAACGGGTTTGTTAAAAGCTCCAACGTGTTTTTAGCTGTTACCGCCTTGTCTTTATATACACTAAATACGGCAGAACTCCTGGTTACTGTAAGTGTAATTGTATCTGCATTGTTGCTGTCCTCACTAACGAGAATAGATTTGACAATAGCTGTTACACCTGGCACCGGCGGCACAGATGTGGCGTCTGCTGTTGGACAAGTGTATATTGTCGTAGCGTTTGTTGTTGTTAGATCAACAGGTTTTAATAAAAATGTATCAGCCAATGAACCAGCTCCTTGCTAAGTTTTCGTCTTTTGCTTGTTGCTCGTACGAAAAGTTTAATTGTGTTACAATCTGTTCTAATTCACGAATTAGTGTGTCAAACTGTGCGCGTTCATAATCTGGTTTTGCTTCTGGTAAACGTCCTACTATTATCTTAGCCATTATCGTCCTCCGTCTGGTTTTACATCAAGTCTTAATGTACCAAACCTCCAGTTGTCTCCAGTTGCATTACTAGATATAAGTAAGTTACCTTGTCGACCACGACCACGAGTATCTATTTTTGTAGTTGTAGGTGTAACAGTTGACAAATTAATTCTAACATTAGAATAATTAATTACTTTTTTATTGTCTATGTGTGCCGCTGCAGTTGTGCTACTTGTTCCACGACTACAACCTGTAAGAGTGTGTGTAGTTTTACCAGTGTATGTAATTAACTCTGTTCCAATTAACACTGTTCCTGACGATGGAAAGTTTGTACCGTCTGTTAGTACAATAGATGTTGCACTATCGGTTACTGCTCCGTTTAACGTTGTTTCATTTGTAATAGAGTTATAGTCTTTAAAACTTAACAATACATCAGCGCTACCTGTTTGATCTTTAAAGTCAGGTATAAAACGGCTAATAGATAAAAGTGTTTGACCATCCTCTATGTCAAAGTCTCCGGACTGTATGTAGCTTTCCATAGCTGAGTTGTGATCATCGGTCCCCGATTCGTGTTCATATAATGTAGAAGCACCTGACGTTAATCCTAATACTGTTGGTTTTGTTCCTGTATCTATAGTTCTATAATATGTCGCATAAGGTAAATCATACACGCCTCTGTCTAACCATGATGAACGATCTAAAGAATTTGTGTACCATAAATTTTCTAGGTAATTAAAGGTTACATTACGGTCAATAACAGCAGAATCTTTACTAGCATAGAACCATGTAATTTCGTTAAAATCTGTATTGACACCAGCATATACTAATTGTTGTTGTGTAATACTAAAGTCATCAAATATATAATCTTGTACCGTGCATGGTAATTTTTTAATTGCACCATCAAACATGTAGAAAGCATTTTGACTCATCCAAAACGTAGTACCATTTATATCAACAGCACCGTGTGGAGATACTGCCCCACAATTACCACCGATTTGATTTAACGCAAACACAAAGTCACCACCTACAAATTGTAAAGAATGTAAAGATGTATCAGTCCAAATCAATATTGCACCCCTTGATCTTACTGCTGACACAATCTTAGAACCGTCTTGTATACGAAATGCACCTGCTGAGTTTTGTGTTGTAGGTGCCCAGGTTGTAAAATCTTCTTGGTTAGAATGTCTAATAAATAGATCGTCTTGTGATCCTGTAGAACCAGGTGTTGTTTCTGTGCCAAGTAAAATAATATGCCTGTCAGGTGTAGATACAATTAAATGACGTGACGCTGTTGGTGCGTTAGAACTTGAAACAATAGCTCTAGTTGTTTGTCCGTTTGATTTGTCCCAAAGATATAAAGAACTATCACTAGCTAATGCTAGTAAATCTTCTCCAAAGTTATCAAACACCCAGTAACGTGCATCAAGTGTAACAGTAGATGTTATAGACTGTACGTTCCAACCAATAGTTGTTGTTCCTGCCGATGCGTCAACTAACATAAGTACGGCTGTGTTGTCTGCGTGTGTAGTTCTTGCATGACTACCAACAGCACTATTAGATGTAGAACTTGTTACACTAGCTACACCACGTATTACTGTTAGTGTGTTACTACTAACAGAGGATACTTTCATAATTTCTTGATCGACTAAAATGTAATCATTAGCTGCAAACTTACTGCCGTCATCTACATCAACACCTGTCTCTGTTGCATCTAGTGCTTCGTTTAATTGATCTGTTGTCCTACCTGATGATCCTATACCGTTCCATGCAGATGTACCCCAACCATAACCATATACACCACTTGTTGTACCAACATTAATTTGATACTCACAATCCACGGTGCTTGATCCACCACCAGTCGCACCACTGCTCGCGTTGCTTGAGTGTGTAACTGTATATACATCAGAACTAGATATAGATGTAATTTCAAACTCTGCATTCATATCTAATCCACCGACAGCACTTGCGTTAGAGAACGTTACAAAGTCCCCGACCAACGCTCCGTGGTCGGTGTCAGTAACTGTTACAACAGCTGAACCACTTGTCGTTACAAACGGATTTGTAAGATTGGCTTGCGTTGCACGGATCGGTGTAATGTCTGCAATCGCACCATCAACATATAAATATAATTTTCTATCAGTGCCAAGAGCTAAGTGTCTTGTACCATCTAATGATACCCAACCAAATATATCACGAACAACACCTATAAGTTTGTCACTAACAAGTTCTTTCCAACCACCTATTTTTTCTGGTTGTCCATAACGGAATCGTATATTCTCACCATCAACCCATTTGCCTTCTGCAGCATAGGAAGTGCTTTGTTTATCGAAACCTGCTTTAAATTTTGTAGAAGCTAATGGCACATTAATTTACCTGTAAGAATTTAAAAGACACAAAACCTGCCCCACCTTCACCACCAAGACTACGAGCTTGACTTCCTAAAGCAGCACCACCGCCACCTCCAGAACCTTGACTACCATCGCCTCCGCCAGCTGTAGACCCAGAAGAATCACCAGACCCACCACTTGCAAAATTACTTGCGCCACCGTTACCACCTGCTCCGTTTGCATTGTCTCCACCAAAATGATTTCCAGCTGAGTTATTGATAGCATTACCACCAACACCAGTACCACCACTTCCAGAGGAATTGTTAAAACTTGATACAGCTGTGCCACCACTAGTTGTTCCTGAAGTTAAAGCTGTGCCATTAATTGTTGCACCACCACCAGACCCAGTTCCTTGAGATCTAATCGGTCCTTGAACACCACCACCACCATTAGTAGCACCGCTGCCACCTGCTAGTGTAATTAATGTTCCTGTAGAGCTTCCAGAAACTGTAGTTGTACCACCACTAACAGCATTTGATGTATCTCCCCATAAGATTCCATAACTAGTTAAATTACCAGCACTATACCCACTGCTCGAAGAATAACTAGAATTACTAGCTTTACCAGAACCACCAGCACCAATAGTGAATGTAATAGTTTCGCCTGCCGTAACATTAAATACTTTTTCACTTACAAAACCACCTGCTCCACCTCCTGGACCAGAAGACTCAGCACCAGCTTTGTCATAACCTAAACCGTTTAAACCTTCACCACCTCCACCAACAGCTTGATTAATAAGTATAGCATTTGCTCCAGCTGTAACAACTGCAGTCGTTGAGGAAGTTACCGTTGTAAAAGAACTTGGTTCTGCAAACGCAGTCGTGTTATAAAAATCAGAAAAAGAAATTGTGCCAGAACTTGGTATAGCATTACCACTGCCATCAGCAGCGCCAGAATAAACTAACGACCCTCCAGAATAATATTCGGATAAAGAATTTGGCTGAGAGCCACCCCATTCTGCAACAATTTCTGTAGTATTTAGTGAACCACTAGATTTAATAGTCATTATTTAGACTCCTTAAGTGTTTCAACCTCTTTCTTAAGCTCTTTAATTGCTTCGATAAGAACACCGACCATGTTGCCGTAAGCTACGCTTAAATATTCTTGTTTGTCGTGTACTACTTCAGGTAAAATATCTTGTATCTCTTGTGCAATAACCCCGGTCCCCGCTGCACCGTCCCTGTTAAAGTATACACCACGCATGTCACATACTTTGTTTAATGCGTTGTCAATAGTTTTTATATCTGTTTTTAATCGTTCGTCAGAGAATGCTGTAACGTCATTATTGAATGTTGCAGCGCCGGCTCCAGACATGTCAAGAGTTAAAGCAGTGATCGTTGAACCGCCATCGTTGCCTTTAAATATAATGTCCTTGTCTTGAACAGAAGATTGTATTAATAAATTAGAAGAAGAATTGCTTATGTTACCAAATTCAGTTCCATCATCTTTAAAAGTTATATCACCACCATCTGCATCCAATACAATATCACCTGCTGTATCTATGATTAAATCACCAGTATCGTTTACAATGTAAGAGTTTGTACCACCATGATACAAGTTTAAATCTTCACCAGCACCAATAGTTAATCGTCCTGTTGCAGAGTCACCTGTTAGATCATCAGCGTCAGCATCAACATCTAATTTAAGTAAACCCCCTGATGTTATATTAGAAGAACCATTATCAATTGCACCTGATGCAATCGTTCCTGCAAAAGTTACGTTTGCACCACTAAAAGTAGCAGCTGTTGTAGTTCCTGATTTAATAATTAAATTACCACTTGTGTTTGTTAAACTACCGAATGTAGTTCCTGCATCTTTTAAAAATATGTCAGCGTTGTCTGCATCTAAAATAATATCTCCAACAGCATCGATTGTAATATCACCTGATGTATTAGATATTGTGCCACCTGCAGTAAATGATCCAGGAGATAGAGCGTGCCATGCAGAACCTGTTGTAGAAACTAAAGCACTAGAACTGGCGGCTACAACATAGTCTGTTGATGTACCACTAAGTCTTAGTGTAATTGTATTTCCTGTATTTGTGTTATGTACGTTATAAATTTTTTGTCTTGCAGGGACTGTAACTACACAATTTGCACTTGCACCAGTAAACACTAATGATGCTTGACGAGCTTGGTTGTTAGCTTGTGTTTGTGGTCCGTCATTATCTGATAACGTTAGTGTTGTATCACTACCAGTGCTTATACTTAATACACCCGCTATTGCATGATCAAGTACACCAACACCTCCCTCGGCAGAAGCGCCAAGATTGTTGTTTGTTGTATCTCCCCATGACCCAGCTTGTTCACCGTCACCGATAAGTTCAATTTTTAATCTATTAGAATAATCTGATGCCATTATACTTTTCTCCAGGTTACGTTAGCGCCGGTTTCGTCATCCACTTGTGACCAGCTTTGACTACTGGAATCACTAACTTGAGACCACGTCTGATTACTTGTATCACTAACTTGAGCCCATGTAAAGGGTGCAACGCTATTGATTGCCGCTGCTAGCTCATTTCCGCTAGGTAATGCAGTCATTACAAGCTGGTTCCCGGTCACCGATCCTTGGGCCGCGGTCATCTCTAAATTAGCACCTGATATAACAGCTATTGGATTAGGCACAGCACTTCCCACTGCTGCGCTTATTAAATTTGTTGTTGTCTGTACATCAACAAAAGGTATTGCACTGCTAAACGTTTGCGTACTAAATGGATGAAATCCGAACATACTTTATCCTTTTATTTTACTTGTCATATTAATTTAAGAGTTGTATCTCTTCCTCTGTTAATAGTTTATCAGCTTCTTCTTTGCCGATAGTTTTTTCTGCTAGTTTATAAAAAGCACTAGCAAGTTTTTGATGTTTTTCATATTGTTGCCAGATAGCACCGTTGTGTAGTCTTACAAACCCTGTCATATTAATAAGTGGTTTTGCTTCTGTTCCATCCTTTAATGTTTCGTGATTCACTCTACCCACTAAACCTGCATCTGTTAAATCTTCTTTATTATATTGTACAAATTTATCAAATTGAGAAGCAATAACACCTTTACCGTGTGATAAATCATAAGCTCTTACTAACTGAGCATCTTCATATGTATCAAATGCACTAGCATTTAAAGATCCATCTGCGTGTAAATCACCTTCAGCATCAAATATAAATCTAACACTATTGTCGTTACTAAAAGTAACCATGTTTCCATTACTATTAAGAGAAGTACCACTACCTGACCCATCGTGTGTATTAGCATCAAAATTCATTGTACCATGATCTCCTGTGCCTTTTCCTGTATCAATTTCTCTAGCATGAGCATCTACATAAAACGAAACATTACCTGCGTCATTTATTGTAGTTAGATGTAAACCACCATCAGTAGAGCTAGCTTTCTTAAATTCTGCATAAGTATCAGTTTCAGCTACACTAGTTCTAGCATGTGCAACATCAGTAGATTTAAAAGTCATGATGTTATCGTCATTAGAACCTTGTTGTAATGTCATACCGCCATCACCACAGTCAGGTGCTGATTCACCAAAGGTAGAAAACTTACCAGATACAGGCCCTGAAAAAGCAGTAGATATTCTGAAGTATTCCGTACTGCCACCTGCTTGAAATGTATGTGTTCCATCTGATTGATAAGTAAAAGCATCCCCACTATCTAAATATTGGAAGTATGCTTTTTGTGTTCCATTTTGAGCAAAATCAATTAAAGGGTTTCCACTTGCAGCACCATTAAGCCTTAGACCGGGGTCACCACTTGTATTTGCAATTTCTAATAATTCACTCGGTGAGTTAGTTCCGATACCAACTTTATTATTACCACCGTCAACAAATAACATATTAGCATTACCATCAGATTCTACTCGGAAGTTGTGGTCTTTAGAACCTTCATTAACAACAGTTTCAGGGCCACTAATTGTAAGCATCTGGTTTAAAGAACCAGCATTCATTACTTTGAGTGTAAGTGTAGCATCTTCACTGCCATCAGTAGCATCTGTAATTGTAACTGCTGCTGATGCATAATCAGTTAAACCACCTCCAGCATCTTGTGCAGCCCAATCAATAGTTCCTATTGCATCACTTGCTGCTCCAGCAACGGCTCTGTATAGTCTAAGGTTTGGGCCAATATCAGCATCAGTATCAGTTGACTTTAATGTAAGTGTGTCTGAGTTATCAGTAACGGTAATTGTAGTCGCTCCATTATTACCAATTTTTAAAGCTTCAACTAAAGTACCACCTGTACCTTGAGCAATACTTATTTTTATTTGTCCATGTGCATCACTAGAACCCTCTAAAAATTCTATACCAGAGTTTTGGTTTCCACCAGAAAATCCATAAACAGCACCTGCAACACCATCAGCAGAAACATTTTGTCCACCAAGATATATACTTCCTTGAGTAGTACCACTATTTGCACCACCAATTAATAAAGTGGCATCGTTAGCATGAGCAGTTCCCATACTTGTAGCTGTTGTTGCTGTATCATGAAACCCAATTTGAACATCTGCACCGACAGTCGCGCCAGCTGGTAATAATCCTATTTGTTCATTTCCACCATCAACAAAAAGTGCATGAGTATTACCATTAGATTCTACTCGGAAGTCTATGTCTACTGAGTCTTCATTAAAAACAGTAGCAGTTCCAGTCATTGTAATCATACGTCTGTCTGTTCCAGCAACTATTCTATTTATGAATAGTTGACCATCTTCTGAACCATCTGTTGTGTCTGCAATAATTGCCCTTATTGAGGCATAATTAGTTGCATTACTACCAGCATCTTCACCTGTAAAAAATATTTGTCCAATTACATCATCATTTGCTGGACTACTAGAGTCTCTAGTAAGTCTTAATATTGGCCCAGCACTTGCATCGGTGTCTGTTGATTTAAGTGTTAACGTGTCAGAGTTATCAGCAACGGTAATTGTAGATGCTGCTGTAGATGTTATAGCACCATCTTTTAACGTTACACCGTCAACGGCTACACCGTTCGCGGATGTTTTTTCTGATATAGTATCGACTCTTATTTCACTCATAGTTTACCTTTATTCAGTTACGTCTTTAATATTCGATAACTGGCTATTGGTTTTTAAATTTGCATATGCAAGTTTAACAGGATTATCTGTTGCATCTAAACTGTAATCAATTTTAAAATGCTGCAAATGTCTGTTGTTAATGCGCATAGATTGTTCTGTAACTTCATCATCCCGTGTTGCTTTATCTTTGTAGATCTCAACATCGTAGACTAGTTTCCAATCACTGCCCATTTTTTTAACATATGTTTCAGTCACTCTAACGTATGCATCTGTTAATGCTACACCATCGTGAGTTGTCATATTTGCTGTTATTGCCATTGTTTTAGTCCTCCTAGTTTAATAGTTTTATATCATGTTTATTAAGTATTGCATCTGCTTTGTCTTTACCCAATGCCTCTTTTGCCATCTCATATACAGCTTCTGCTAACCTTTGATGTTTTTCATACTGCTGCCAAATGGCACCGTTGTGTAGTCTTTGAAAGCCTGTAACATTTATAAAATGGTTTGGTGTTCCATCTTCTTCTCTGCCAACAAGTCTTAGGTCTGCAAGTTTTTCATGGTTGTATGAAACAAACTTATCAAACTTAGAATCAATTACACCTCTGCCGTGTGATAAATCATAAGCACGGACTAACTGTGCATCCTCGTATTCGTCAAAAGTATTTGATCCACCATCTGCGTGAAAATCACCATTACCTTCAAATAAAAATCTAGTAGCTGAATAATTTGCAATAGATAAAATGTTTCCGTTTGCATTCATAGACCCTTGACCTGATCCACTTTTATTAGAACTAATAAGACAAATAGCACCTTTAGTACTAGTACTAGTAGACTCAGTCACATCACCATCACCTTGTGCATCAATGTTTATTCTTTCATTAGGATTATCTTCAGCAAAAGCTCTAATTTGTAAACCACCTTTAGTTGCACTTTGTTTTTTAAAAATTGCATAAGTATCAGTCTCAACAGAACTTGTCATACCGTGTGCAACATCAGAAGATTTAAAAGTTATAATTGCATCATCATTAGCATTTTGGTCTAGACCTAAACCACCTGCACCAACATCTGGACTAGATTCACCGCCAGTAGATATTGTTTGCCCACTAGTAATTCTCATTGCTTCCGCACCACCAGTAACAAATTGAAGTGTGTCGGTTGTTGGTCTAGTCATTCCTGTATTAGGGTCGGTTGTAAAAGCAAAAGTTGGAGTAGAAACTCCTCCAGATACAGCTTCAATTTGTCCACTTGCAGTTATATTAGCGGTTACTGTTGTTGCATTTCTAAATCTAAAAGCACCTGCACTACCGCTAGCACCACCATACATAGTTAAGTTAGCACCAGCATTAGTTGCATTACCACCACCAATTATTAATAAACTATTATTAACTGTATTAAGTATACCTGTTGTATTAATACTTGAATTAAATGTAGCCACGCCAGCTTCTGACATATCAAGTGTAAGGGCAGTAATAGTAGATCCACCATCGTTGCCTTTAAATAAAATATCTTTATCTGATACTGAAGATTGAACCACAAAGTTACTAGAACTAACACCGATGTTTCCTATTGGTGTTCCGTCTTTTTGAAATACTGCCATAGCACCGTCATTAGTGCGTCTATCAAGATTTAGTGGTTCATCACTATCTCTTGTAACTCGTAAAGAACTTCCGTTAAAATAAACTAAACCCTCGTTTCCAGCGGTTGTTGCACTAGTCCCTAACAAAAAATTCCCTGACGAATCGAACCTAGCTGTTTCACTACCATTAGCAAAAAAAGTTAAGGCATTACTACTATGGTCATAATTAATAGAGCCTATTGTATTAGAACCATCATCACCAAACGCAATTGTACCTATACTAGAGTTACCACTTAAAATAGTCATTCCACTTCTTGATGAATTTTCAAGAACTAACTCATCAGCAACACCATTTACACTTGCACCACTATCAGCAGATTTAATGTGCATTTTACCTAGGGGCACTGACTCTCCTACGCCAATTTTGCCTGACGAGTCTATAGTTATTAAATTGTTACTACCTACAGTAGAACCTGTTCCAATTACTAAATCATCTGCTGAGTCGTCAAGTCCTATATAATAGTCTAACGCGTTGCCATCGAATACAATCTTTGTATCCTCTGCTCCGCCATCACCAATCGTGAACGAAGGTGTAGTACCAACGAGCGCAGGACTACCTTGGATGTTACCGTCTTTAATGGTTAGACCATCAATGGTTACACCGTTCGCGGATGTCTGTTCGCTGATCGTGTCGACTTTTATTTCACTTGTCATAGTTTATCCTTTGTCAGCTACCAATTTATTTTTCCAAGCAGTTTTTACAGCGTCAGTCCATACAGCGTTTGCCACTGCTTGTACTGTTGCGTCTTCGCTTGAAATGTCAGTATCAACTAAAGCATCAGAATCATTAAGAGTGCCGGGGTGTAATACATGTCTGTGAGTTGAACGTGATATTTCTGCATCATCTTCTTTGATAATAGTATCAGTTCTTACTTGCACAGCTTTATACTCTCCAACTACTTCTATCTGTGATATTTCTGTTTCTTTTGTTATTGCCATTGTTTTCTCCTTATAAAATTTTATGTAAAATACGCCATAGAAAAGTTTACAGTTGTATCTGTGTCCAACCTATTTGCGTTCATATTATTGTCAGTTGTAGTTGTCCCAGAAGCATTTTCTATTCTTACAAAAGCAGAACTTCCTGGAACTCTAACAAACACCCCTTGTGTTGCAGCATTAGCTGCTCCGTTTAATTTTACAGCTCCAATATTGCCTCCCTTATCTCCTGATGTAAAAGGCAATCCATTTACTTGTGTAGTAGCTCCAGCAAAACTTCCAACAGTAGACATTTTAACATTACAGTTAATATAAACCATTCTTCCTATTTTTGTATAATGACCAACTTGTGAACTATAAGCAGCTGCTCCAGCATCAGAAACTAAAGTTGGTGTCCATGTACCCTCTTCATAATCATCGAGTACATTAGATGCTGTATTAGCTGTGCCTACGCCAAGAGCTACTCCCGCGGTAGCAGAAACTACTCCGTTAGAGTGAATACGAACCCTTTCAGCATCACCAGTTGCTAATGTCAAATTACCAGCGTCAACATTATAAAAAGTCAAGTTATCACCACTTTTTTCTAAAAAAGCAGAAAGCGTGTCACTTGAATAAAAACCTAAAAACTTAGAACCAGTGCCAGATGCTGATATACCTATTTGACCTCTAACTTCTAATGCTTGTACTGGGTCGTTAATCCCGACGCCAATTCTATCCGTGCCACCATTAACGAATAGCATATTGGCATTACCATTAGATTCTACTCGGAAGTCTGAATCTATACTTTCTTCATTTACTACAACCTCAGTTGGTCTTACATTAATTCTATTTCTTAATGTTCCAGCAACAGACGTGGTTATATAATAACTACCATCTTCACTACCATCACTCACATCATCAGCTTGTGATGTTAATTGTACGTATCTTACATCTTGAGAGTTATCATTTCGACCTTCGTATTCCATAACTCCTAAAATATCAGCGTCAGCTGGCGAGCTAGAGTTTCTGTATATTCTTAGATTTGGACCAGAGTTAGCGTCAGCATCAGTTGATGTTAATGTAAGTGTGTCTTCGTTTCCTGCAACGGTAATAGTAGTTGCTCCACCATCAGCGATTTCTAATCTATTTGTATCATTAATTCTAAATAACATTGAGTTATCATCATGCTTGTAAGTAATACCACCTCTTACAGGATCACTACCAGACGTACCATCAGCAAAGAAAATATTTGCTGAGTCTCCTGAACCACTACCACTATAAAGTGTTATTCCAGTATCACCAGAACCAGAACCTACAACTAAGTGATCTCCTTGGTCATTAAAATCTCCGGGAGAGGAATTTAAAATACCAACTTTACCATCATCGTTGACAGTTATTCTTGCTGTTCCTAATCCATCTGCTTCTGACATAACAACAAAAGAACTTGCACTTCTATCAATACCCATAGAATAATTTCTATGACCTTGTGTTTCAAAAGTTATAAGCGCATCGTCAGCGGAATCAGTGCCTTGGTTATGAATATCTATTCCTATTGCACCACCGCCACCGTCTTTTTTTAAAGATAAAAGTTTTGCTGGGGAATTTGTCCCTATGCCAATTTTATTATTACCAGCATCGACAAATAATAAATTAGCGTCACCATTGCCTTCTACTCGGAAGTCTTTGTCGGCACTACCATCATTAAAAACAGTTTCCGAACCTACAATGCTAAGACGGTCTGTTCCGCCAGCAAAAAGTTCAAAGTTGTCATTAGCATTAAATCCAAAGTA
>Ga0181419_1000556_pt1 | contig 12951 bp, 17 predicted proteins | sample 42SPOviralmetaG_FD_130144 | JGI IMG/M metagenome (GOLD analysis project Ga0181419, IMG submission 130144) | Marine viral communities from the oligotrophic San Pedro Time Series (SPOT) site, San Pedro Channel, CA, USA - 42 SPOT_SRF_2013-04-24 | ecosystem: Environmental > Aquatic > Marine > Strait...
AATGAAACAGGGAAATTAAAAGATTGAAGTGTTCCATGTGGGACTTGAACCCACGACCACAAGATTAAAAGTCTTGCGCTCTACCAACTGAGCTAATGAAACAGGGAAATTAAAAGATTGAAGTGTTCCATGTGGGACTTGAACCCACGACCACAAGATTAAAAGTCTTGCGCTCTACCAACTGAGCTAATGAAACATGGTGGTAACAGTGGGATTCGAACCCACGAAGCATATAGCATCAGATCTTAAGTCTGACCCCTTTGACCGCTCGGGAATATTACCAAAGTATCCGCAGTGGGACTCGAACCCACAACCTCCAGATTAGAAGTCTGATGCGCTATCCAATTGCGCCATGCGGACTAATTGTCCTTCACTATCGGACATTTTCCCATACCGGGACTCGAACCCGGGTCACCTGGGTGAAAACCAGGCATCATAACCATCTAGACTATATGGGATGGTGTTCCATGCGGGACTCGAACCCGCGACCTTGAGCTCATAAGACTCATGCTCTAACCAACTGAGCTAATGGAACAGAATACGGAGAAGGATTTGAACCTTCGAAGCTTTACAGCACTGGTGCTTTATAATACCAGTTCCTTTGACCACTTGGATACCCGTACAAATGGAACATATGTTCCTAGTGCCTTCCGTGGGGCTCGAACCCACGACCACAAGATTAAAAGTCTTGCGCTCTACCAACTGAGCTAGAAAGGCTGGTGGTAACAGTGGGATTCGAACCCACGAAGCATATAGCATCAGATCTTAAGTCTGACCCCTTTGACCGCTCGGGAATATTACCTGTTATATACACCACCTTGTGTATATGTTATTATGAATATGAGGATTTCAAATTTTAAAATCCAACGAAATATTATAAAGTCAAAACATGTTTTTTAAACAAAAGATTTAATCGGTGTCGGCAGGGTTCGAACCTGCGCGGGCAAAGCCCAATAGATTTCAAGTCTATCTCCTTAACCACTCGGACACGACACCATTACTACAATATATACTATTATTTTATTTTTAAGTAATTAAATATGCGAATATAATTGCAAATATAATTGCAAATATAATTGTAAAAGCATTACAATATAAATACAATATAAATACAATATACTACAATATATACTACTATTTTATTTTTAAGTAATTAAACGTGGTATATATAAATTTGATATAAAATATAAATAATTGTAAGCATGGAATGGTGTGTTGAACCACCACCTGAAGAATTATGGTTGATATTAGATTGTAGTGGTAATACACTCAATGAATTATTTAACATCTTAAAAATACTAAGGTTTGTGAAAGATCCTGAACTAGAAATAAAAGAAGTATTAAAATATATAAATTTAAATGGGTTAACCAAGAAAGAGTTAAAATATATATATGATAACATATATTGGACTGAAAATATCATCCATATTGGAATTAGTATAGAAAAATTATTTTATGGTGAAAAATTATTAATGCTTAAAACAAAATCAAAGGCAATGATTCCAAAATATATGAAAAAACCAATAAAAAATTTGAATAAATAAACAAGTATTATTAAGTATAAATGAGTTTAAGTAAAGTTCCCAAAAATATTTATCCTTGTTCGCGTTATTTTTGTAAATGCATTGAATACTTAGATTTTACAAAACAAAATAATATGAAAAAATATACAACTTGTTATGAACTAGCATTAAAAAATAAAGAGGATAAAAAGATGAGTGATTGGGATTATATTCGGAGAGATACTTTAATCAAACAAAACATTACTAATTAACACTTTTCAAAACTCATTATAATTAAATCACGAATCCCACTCCCATATGGATTCTGGGGTTTATGATAAACATTCCCATCCATAATTACTGTCATCCCATTATAAACCTTCAATATAAGCTTATTGTTATTTTTATCTTTGTACCGTAAATTACCTTGTTTAATCCCTTCGTCGATTCTTAAATACAAAAGGACACTAACAACATTTCTATAAGCAGTCACATCATTTTCACAATGCCATACCAAACCACTTTCAACCCCTTTTTTTTCATTTTCTAATTTATATCGTATTACATCCATATACCATTTATCTTTATTATGTTGGAAATCATGTAGATTTAAAAACTCAGAAGTAATTTCTTGAATAAATCTATGATATGGATTAAACTTGCCAGTATAATCATATTCTTCTTTATATCTTTTTTTCCATTTATCTTTTATTAAATTGTTCATTATTGATGGATCTAAAATATAATCATCATGAATAATTGTAGTGTTGAGAGTATTCAAATAATACATCTTTTTATAATTTTTAATGTTAATATCAAATTTAAATATAGTAAATTTAAAAGGGGTATAAGATGCTTAGTATGGTTTCAAACTTAATGATGGGACATACAAATGAAAATCAAGATAATCATCTTAAAAAAACAACTGAGGGTTTTAGGAATCTCCCAAAACAAAATATTATTAATAAACCCGAAACAAGTTTCATTAATTCACCGGAAACACCAAAAAATATAAACATAAAAAATAACAAATATTACAATAATATGAAACAGGAAATAAAAAAAGCGAAGCGTAATATAGAATGCATTAATAATAATAAAGATAAATCATTGATTAAATATGATAAACCATTTGAAACAGCATTAATAGACCTTTTTACTAAAAACACATTTATGATTCAACAAATCATAAAAATGGAGACCATTTCAGGAAAAAATGAACAAGACTTACAAAACGCAACAGATGATTTTAAAAAATTAAATAATCTATGTGAAAACATATATGGATTTAGTAATAGACAGTAATGCTGGTGAAACTGGAAGTGATAGTAGTGATGAACAAGATGTAATTACACAAATAAAAAAAATACAAGATTCATCAGGAATAATCCATGAAAGTTTTAATAAACGAAATAAAAAAGTATTTGATCAAACAGTAGATGATAAATTAAAAATGAATATTAAATATGAAAGAGATTTTAAAGAACACTTACAAAAAAAATTAAATAAATTAGATAATCGTCTAAATATCCTACAGATGAAATACAATAATTATAAAACCTGGTATGATAGATTTAATATAATAATTATAATGATATCGGCAATACTATCTGTATATGAAGCTCTAAGGAATGAATTAGATCAATTTATTGAAGATGATAGTGGTGTAGAAGTGGTTTTTAATATGATACCTATTGGGATGAGTAGTTCAATAACATGTATTGCGGCAATTATAAAATTCAAAAAATATCAAGAAAAAATGGAAAATATGCAATTTACACGAGAAAAAGTAATCACCGCTATTTCAAAAATAAAAAATGTTCAAGAATCATTATGGTTTAATGAAAATCAAGATGAGTTTGATGAAATAAAACAAAAGTATCTTGATGATGTTTATATTATATATAATGAAAGCAATTCGGAATTAGAAAGACACATTAAGTTTAATGATCATCACAAGTTTAAGAAATTATATAATCCACCTCCACCTCCAACTCCATTGGATAAAAGAAGTCTTCTTAATTTTGTTTGAAATATATATATACATTTTACAATTTAATTGGTAATTATATGGGTTCTAATGTTAATTAATAAATTATAAATGATATCATTTTGTAATAATAATAATGATAATAATTATATGTGGGGAGATTATGAAAATGAAACTTTAATTCATTATCATTCGATGGCAAAAGAAAATAAAAAAAAATATCATAGAGCAGGAAGTTTTCATAATTCATTATATAGTTTATTTGGATTACTTAGTATATTAGCATCGACTGTGGCTTCAACAATATCGTGGTCCTCCGAAAGTGAAGATAATAAACAACCATTGGTATTGAGTACTATTACGACAATATCGGCAATAACATCTGCAATACAAAACTTTTATAAGTTTCAAGAAAACTCAACAAATTTTATTGATACATCAAAATCATATGCGAGGATTCAAAATAAAATAGAAGGAGTTGGAAATATTCATCCTGAATATAGAACAGTTAAACCAGAGGTATTTCTGAAAAAAATTCAAGACAAGGTTGATTTATTATCCGATTCAAGAATAGAATTATCAAGTATAGCGATATCTTGTATATATTCAAACAAATCGGATAAGAAATCATATTTATTAGAGAAACATGAAAAGTTCAAACATTTAAATGATACACAAAAATTAAACTTTACAAAAAATAGCGAGGTATCAATGGATGTTTTTTCGGCATCTGATAATGAAAGCGATATTGAAATATCCTAAGGTTTACCTTGGTCTTAAATTATACCGTTTCTTTGAAACTTTACCAATATCATTAAAAACAGTATGTTCGCCACTCCATTTATTACTGATACCTTCCTCAGAGATTTTTACAAGGGTATTTGCTACATTAATTTCTTCTGTTGTATTTCCTTCATTATTCCAAGGGGAGTCTTCAGAATAAAAGATCCACTGAGTTAATAAATATTCGTTCAGTTGGTCTTTCATTTGTTGGGTAATATGAAGACTATTAATAAAATCTGTTTCTTCCTTAAGTTTATTGCGATCCATCTTTACTTTTATTATCTTTATTATCTTTATTATCTTTATTATCTAATTTAATTTGTAAATCTACAACAATACTTTGTAGGTCAAGAATCTTATTTCTGTATAAAAGATTCTGTTTTGTCAACATTTCATTATTTTGAATAGCTTTATAATAATGTTCATGTATATTATCCATCTTTATTAAAAGAATATATTATTATCAAATTTAAAATAACCAAGGCCATTGAAACTTCATAAAATTATCATTTGATTTATTTCTCTTCATTGTTTCGGGGGATAATTCATTCTTTGTATCATTTACATGTAGTTTATCATTTTTATCATTTTTATCATTTTTATCATTATTTTTCTTCTTAACGATGTCCCTGATAATAAGACCCAAATAATGACTGTGTACCATATTTCTTTATATTAATTGTAAAGATTATAATTTCAAATTTATTATAATTAAAGATAAAAAATATATATGATATATAAATGTTATTTAAGTTATTTGGAGGGATATTACTGTTAAAGAATGTTATGTCTCAGGGATTAATGATTCCAGGAAGTCAGGTAGATGGAAATAATTGTGTTTTAGATGGCGGATATTCGTGGTGTGAAAGTTCTCAAAAGTGTCAAAGATTTTGGGAAGAACCTTGTTTAGATTATGTTGATTATTGTCAATCATCTAATGTCCAGATGTGTCGTTTAGCCTGTGAAGAACCCGAATGTCCCCAGGGTCAATGTGCGATGAGAGTTGGTAATTGTTGCGATTATACTTGTGTTACTTCTGAAATAGATTTAAATATGGATAAATGTTCAGAATGCCTTCAATATCCGTGTCCAGAACCTGCGGTTCAAAGTAATTGTAATGTAGTTCAACCAGTTATAGATCACTGCGGTTGTCCTTCGGGATGTCCAACCATAGATTGTTCAACATCAGTAATAAAAAACTCACCGATTCCGAGAAACTGTTTAACATGGTATAATGGATGTAATACATGTTCAGTTTTAGATGGCGAACTAACCGGTTGTACATTAATGATGTGTTTTACACATCATGATCCGTATTGTCAAGCATATACAACCGGGGAATTAAATATCGGGGATTTATGTTATAGATTTTGTGAAGATAATTCACAAACATTCGTTGATAGACATGAAGATTGTCCAAGAAATACAATATGTGGAACAGAATCAGAAATAATATCTTCTGATAATTGTGGAAATCTAGCTTTAAAGTGTGTTAGTATAGGACATTAGTAAATATCGTTTATTTGTGAAGTATAAACTTTCACGGATCCATAGACCCTTTTTAAAATCGCTACGAATTCAAAAACTTCATATACGTCTTCACCGACTGGATGCGCGCCGATTTATAAAAGTTGACGGCGGGATCGGTTTTATAACCTCCTGAAAAATCAACACTTTCCATCATACAACATCTTCCCATGTCCTGCTCAGACTTGTTAAGATAGAAATAATTGCATTCCTTATCATTCATACATATTTGATTACAACGGTCAAGAGAATACATTATTTTATTTTCTCTCACAGCTTGTGGGTTCTTTCCCGGCAGCCATTCCAAGATCTTCGGCCACAATTCCGGGGGGACACGTTTAATACATCCAGGGGAGGAACTATCTGGCCATTGAGTTGAATTAACCTTTTTCCCATTTCTCCCGGTTGCATTATCTAATAAATAGGGTTTGTTATTGATTGGGTATTTTCCGAATAATCGTTTAGGTTCGAGAGTGGGTGTCGGTATATTAGAAACAATATCCGATTTGTTATCAACTATAGGCATTTTATTAACCTTTGAATTTAATGTAATATCAACATATAATCCGGTTTGTTTCGCACATTCTTCAATTTGTTTAGCGACTTCATCATTATTATCAATATTAATTCCATCGGTTGATATTAAATCTTGTGCTGTTTTTAAAATCATGGCACAATTTCCAGGAGATTTGGTTTGATTATATAGAGAGTTTTGCGATTTCACCTCCTGCAAAATGGGTTCTCCCGAGATTCCAACATCTCTTGGGAGTCCAGGAGGATTTTTTCTGAAATAATCTAATTTATCATTAGGAATACTTTTAGCGTCCTTGAAATTTTCAAAAAGAAAAAGATACTCTTCAAACTCATTATAACTTGTTTCGGGTGGAGTTAAATCTGTTCTATTTATGTAAAAATCATAAATATCTTTTGTTAATTCTTTGTAGTTAATCCTTATTTCATCGGAACCACCATTATTATGTATAACTAAATCATTCATAAGATAATTATCTACATTTAACTGATATACAAACTCCATATTATTATATACTTTATCTAAATCCTCTTTTGAAATCATTAAATTACTATAAGCTACATACGTGGCGAAAACACTAATAGCACAAATTGATAATGATTTATATAAATGATCTAATTCATTAATAAAATTAATTAATATATCTATATTACCACATTGTGTTTCTATTCCAACTGAATTACTTACAGTATCGACTCCCTTCTGAATAACACCCTGTCCTTCACATTTTACTTTTATATCATTTAATTTAGTAGTGATGTCACCCCCGTTAAACGGCATATCATTACCATATTTTTTTTCAAATGATTCAAGTAACGGTTTTACACTACTTTTAAAAATATCTTTTAGATAAGTTTTACTTATACTATTCTTATCACTTTCAGCATTAATTTTTTTTGTAAAATCTATTAGTAATTCTTTCAAGGGAAATAAGCAAGAAAAAAATTGAACACCACCTTTTAAATCATCTGAAACTTCTAAATTATCAAGATATTCACTCCTCAAAATACTAATAAAATCTTCTGAGCATTTATATTTATCGGTCATATTATCTTGTCCTTCTATAATATTTAAATTACACGAAAATAGATAACATAATAAGAAAAATAAAACAACGGAAAATATTAATGCTTTATACATGTTTATATTAATATATATATTATAATAATTTCATAGTATTCATTATTCGTCCAGATAAAATACCGTATATTTTATCTGTTTCTTTTCTACAATTGGTATTTTCTTCATTTAAATTATCTTGAAGTTTTTCATTAGTAAAAACCTCATCATTTATAAACTCATTTTTGATAGTACCAAGTAATAAATCCCTACATTGGAATGGAATCCCAGTTTCTTTATAAAAATCAAGTTTTCTATCATTTTCATATACATATTTTTTACTATCCACTACATATGAATATGGGTTAAAACTTCCATAAGGTGATTTTTCAAATGAAGTGAAATATTTTGAAGAAATAGTTTCCCATCTTTCTAAATGATATTTAAATGCTTCATCTAATTCAATTTTATTCAATAAATATACAATATATTTAGAAACATCAGATATGTTTATTTTTGATTGAATAAGTAAGTATATCTGTTGTTTCCTTGTTAACATAACAAATTCCATATTATTTATCTAGATAATATCCTTGTCCTTTTATATCCTTTTTAAAAATATATCCTTCAATTGCTCCGGAGAAACTTTCTGAAGGTTGAAACTCTTTTAATTCGGGAATATTAGAATTGTTTTTTGTTTCTGATTTCGGTTTATTTAATAATAAAAAGATCTCATAAGAGATAATACCAAATAAAGAATATATAAAGAATGATAATAGATCAGATTCACAAATACAATAATCAAAACATTTGGTTATAATGGTTGCGAATATTAATCCAATTGCTAATGATTCAAAATTAATAAATAACATATTTTATAATAATGTATAAAATAATATTATTGATTATTTTACTAATTTTTTTAATAAACTTTAAAGGAGTAAAAGAGAGTTTTAAAAATGGAACAAATATAAATAATGGAGAATTACAAGTATGTAGTCTAGATCCATTAACTGGTTATTATAGAAATGGATATTGTCAAACAGATGAAACAGATAAAGGAACACATACATTATGTGGAAAAGTAACAAATAAGTTTTTAGAGTTTACAAAAAGTCGGGGAAACGATTTAACAACCAAACGTGGGAGTTTTCCAGGATTAAAAAATAATGATTATTGGTGTTTATGTGCGAATCGATGGAAAGAAGCATATAATCATGATAAGAATATAGCTCCCGAAATAAAAAAAGATGCGACAAATATAAAAACATTTGAATTAATTAATAAAGATATATTAAGCATTGCAAGCTGAACCATGAATACAATATTTTTCATTTAATCCAATTTTATCAAATATATAATGAGTAATGGCTCCAATAATAACAAAAAATCCGAATAATTGTTTTTTATTTTTACATAATTTACATAAATCAATATTAAAACATTTTTCAGATATAATTAATAAAACACTCGTAACAGTTGACATTACCAGACCAACAACAATGGCTTCAATACTTAATTTGTAAACATACATTTATTATAATACTATATTAAAATTTGATACTAATCTATATTTAACTATAAATATTATATGGATTTAATTGAGTGCGAAAGATGTGGGAGGGAATGGGACGGATTTGCTCAATGTAATTGTTTTTATAATTATTCTTCTGATGATGATAATGAAAGTTATATGAAAGATGTAGGAACTCAAACTAAACGTAATCGTTGGGGACCAACAAAGTTAGAAATTGCTCAGAAAGCAGTAGACGATTTAATTAAAATAAAGTGTAATTAGAATTACGATATTAATTTAAGTTAATATTTAAAATTTTTTTTTAAATGAATATTAAATGTCAAAAAAAGTTTCGTGGAATGATGGTAATATATCTGTAAAAGAATATAGTATTGATGCAAATAATAATTTAAAGAAGATAAAAAAAGAAATAAAGATATGTCCGTGTGGAAAGTTGTGTCCCACTGAAAAAAATGATAATATAATTAGAATTGCTCATTCAAGAGTATTGTATTGTCATAAACATAAGTTAAATGAAGAATATAATATTGCATTAAAAAATTATCATTTATTATTCAATAATTATTCAAATAATTATTCATCTGATTTCTTTTTATTGATATAGTTTTAAAATAAAATTAATAAAATTATATATAATATAATATAAATGAATCCACAAAAAAAGAAAATGATGTTTTTTGGTGGGGCGGCGATTTTAATTGTAATCGCAATCGTGGCGATAATATTACTTCAAGAACCGGAACCTTCTCCATCACCAATTCAAACAGCAGCACCAACTGCTGCACCAACATTGGCACCATTGGCCACAGGTAGATATACTTTATCAGATATTCCTTGTTCAGAAATTCCTGAAAAACACCATATAGATAGAGAATTAAATAGAGCAGAATGTGAAAAATCATATCAACAATTTACAGGAGATCCAAATCTACCATTAACAACATGGAGTGAAACAAATCCATCTGGTAATATAGGGAGTATGGTAAACAAACCTTCGGGTTGTTCATATTGTGATAGAGATAATGGTTGTAGTACAGGATTAGCGGCAAATCAACCATTTATTCAGAAAGGTATAGTATATTTTAATGAAAATGAAGATGTTTCAAGACAGAATGTAATTCAGGGGAATAAATATGTATGCTTTGATAAATCAGTCCCTCAACAATCGCCATTACCTGTTGATCCACTATCGGCTACAGCACAGGCAGAAATAGATAGACAGAATGCTGAAATGGAGGCATTGCAAGCCAGAGTTGATGCTGCGGAGGCTGTTCAAAGATTATTAGAAAGTAGGGTCCCGGTTAATACTGTGGTTGATGAGAATCCATGGGGAGTAAATATGGAAGGAGATAGTTTGATTAATAATGTTCCAACTTCTGAATATTTTCAAAAATTATATGCTGGACACACGACATCAGAAACGAGTTTAACTCAATTAACAGATGGGACGACTAAATTAATTGGTGGAGATGAATATACTGGTTTATGTGGTGAAGGAAATGAAATATCACTTTATCAATGTGAAGGAACGGTGAATCCGAGCAATAGTGTTGGTAAATGTTATACTGATACTACAAATATGGTAGGGACGTGTGGTAATTCCGATTTATGTGAACACGACGATGATACAAATCCAATACCATTAATAAATAATTCAGCAACGATTAGAGTGTATAAGATAGATGATATTATGGACGGGTTAAAAAATAAAATAAAAAGAATTAGAGTTAAAGGTAAAAGTGATACTCCTCCTTACTTAATCCTTGAATATTATGATGGAGAAGATTATGAAAACGCTGCGAATATAGTGGAGATGGCTTCAAAGGAATATCAATATGACATAAAACATTCAAGTAGAATGGAATTAAGTGAGACCGACTGGAATACTATGAAAAATTATTTTAACGGTGAGGGAGACCCTCCTGGTAATATTATGGAATGTCCTGAGTTCGGTAAATTAATTACAACAGACATAATGTGTAATATTGGAAAAAAAGAAGTTGAAATGATGTTCGTATTTTATAAGTTACAATTGGACCTAGATGGATTATTTAGCGAAGTTCCATTAAGTAAACCAACGGGTGCTTATAGAAACATGTTTGATACTACACCGAATAATCAAATTCCTAAAAAATATCAGTGGGAATGGTTAGATATGTATTTATTGTATAAGGAATATAGTGCCCCGTCCGATACTCTTTGGCAGGGATCAAAACATCACAATAGTAAAGTTTTAACATTGAATAAAGTTAATTGGGGGAAAGATTCAGAACAACATTTAAATAAATGTGGAAGCAATCATTTATTTGAGATGTTGAACGATTACAATGGTGGTGGTGTGGGGGTTGATTGTACGGGTAAATATGAGAGTTCTATAACAAGGAATAAATTAGTAGACTATGGTTTACCAGATGTATATCACATTAATCAGAGAGATACAAGATATTTATTAGGTGGTCACGATAAAGCTTCATACCATAAAACAACAAAATTAAGACATTTACTACATGGAAAACACGGTGGTGATACTTGTGGTTTGGGTTTTGTGGGTATTCTAAAAGGTATGACAACTCAAACAGAATACAATGAATACATAAGTAAATTCAAAGTTTTTGAAGATGGATATGTAAAGGATTGGACAACAGATGGACCCCCAGGTCATCCTGATTACGGTTCAGGTAATCGCAATAGGCAATCTGCTCAATTTAATGACGGAAGTACTTTACACTTGAACTCCATTATTGGAAACCGACACAACAACACTTTTGATTTATTCAAAAACAAATACAGATATGCTGATAGATATGTGAAAGAGAAATTACAGGAATTAAACTATGAAATATCTCCGATTTTCCCAGGAATTGAATATAAATGTTGCGACGAAGACAAAAATTCTTCTGCTCTCTTCAACAATCAAAATCAACCTTATCCTATATATGACGGTGAATATAATACTTTAATAGCTGAAAAAAATGACAAAGAAGTATTACTTAATCCAATACACTGGGGAGGCTTGGGTTTTAGAGTTGCTGGTAAACCTTCGTTTGATCTTAAGACTACATTATTAGATGACCAAAGTGGATCTAAAAATAATAATAAGGATGTTCAGAGAATATTACCATTTAAATTAGAAAATAACGAGTCAACAAGAATGAAAGGTGTATTAGAATCTGTTGTAACACTACTAGAGGATGATAGTGCTATACAATCATCACAATACATTACTTTGACTCCTGAGGAAAAGGAACAATTAGCACGATTATATATCTGGAAGTTTATATTATCCATAGATGAAGACACTGCATATACCACTGAACAGAAGAACGCAGTAAAAGCCTTAAATGATAACACACTTTACACTGGTAATCCAGGATCAAAGTTCTACAATGCAAGAGATACGAATGATAATCCTTATGCAAAAAGAATAGCAGAAACAATGAATGATCAATTACCAAATGAATCTAAATTATTAAATGTAGCAGAATTAAATATATTATATCCATTCGGTTTAGGTATATTAGATGATGCTGAAGAAAGTTATAAGTGGTCTAGCGCGGAACCAGACACAACAACAGATATGGATGGAGGAAATCTTAATGAACATAGTATCATATACAAAAGTGAATCTACCGATGCTGAATCTACCGATCCCGATCCCATTTGGTCTAATTCTCTCGACGCATGGATTATTGTATTTGAAAAGGCGGGCTTTATTACTGAACAGGATGAAGATGCAAGAACTTTTATAACTCAGGAATTGAATTCAGAAGGACTTTCTCCCTTACAAATTAGAGACAAAATTTGGAGGAAGTTTAAAGAAATATTAGGGAATGATGTTCCAAAAACCTGTGCTTATTCAGATTTGAGTTATACAAATGATCCTTCACTACCAGATTATAAAGTTAAAGAATCACATTTAAAAAGAATGGTCCAACCCCCCACAACAATGATGGACACGAATGAATATGAATATGTTCCAGGAACGGGTGACACGTCAGCTGATGACACGTCAACATTTAAA
>Ga0181419_1000561_pt1 | contig 12932 bp, 8 predicted proteins | sample 42SPOviralmetaG_FD_130144 | JGI IMG/M metagenome (GOLD analysis project Ga0181419, IMG submission 130144) | Marine viral communities from the oligotrophic San Pedro Time Series (SPOT) site, San Pedro Channel, CA, USA - 42 SPOT_SRF_2013-04-24 | ecosystem: Environmental > Aquatic > Marine > Strait...
TATTTGGCTACATTAGCCCATAATACTCCTGAAACTTTACTTATAGCCATTATACTGTTAATTCTACCCAGTTTGTACTAGGATTAAAATAAACTAAATTAGTTCCTAACTTATGGCCCATTATCCTAACTACATTACCATCTGCTGAAGGTGCAGTTGTTGTTAATCTACCATCTGCTGTGTTTAGATATATAACATCACCTACACTACCTCCTGGATCTACAGAAACATATACTATACCTCTTGTAACTATACCATCACCAGTGGATGTAGATCTAGTTACCCCCATAAACCCATAAGAGGCTGCCCCCGCAGAAGTTGCATTAGCATATGCCCAAGAAGATGCCCCAGAATAAACTGTAGCACCTGCTAGTAGAGTCTGTGAATTGTGTAAAGTCATGACTTCGGTACCTAAACCCACATCACCAGCACTTGAGGCGTCTCCTAAACCTGAGGGGATTTCCATAGATCCCGTAAGGAATCTTCTTAATTCATCAACGTCTTCTTGTACTAAATCTATGTGATACATAATAGGAGTTATAGTACCATCTACATAATTAGGGTCTTGGGAAAAAATATCCCCCGCCATACTAGCACTTGCTTTAGTATCTGCTGCTGAATCTATTAGATTAGTAGTACGACCCTTTATAAGTCTTCTTGGGGTTTTTTTATTAAGTAATGCCATTATTTAATTATTATAAATCATATTCTAAAACTATTTGAGCAGCTAATCCATTTATATTACTAGTAGGATCTAAACTAAATGATAATTCATCATTTTGTGAGAATGTGTTATTACTACTAAATGTAAATGTTAGTGGGGTTCCTGCAGATATAGTTTCGGTAACTGTAGTAGCAGCTGTAGCGTTACTGTTAAGATGCAGACCTGCTACTGTAGATCCCCCGGATGCCTGAGGCCACAATGTAATTGAAATTAATTTACCATTAGCGGCTGCTGGAGTTATTGATAAGTAGTTAAAACTAGTTTGTTCTGATAAACTATTAAAAGGTAAATATCTAAGAGTGGTTTGACCAAAATAACAACTACTTTCAATTACTGTTCTGTAAGTTGTAGCACCCCCACCCCCACCACCCCCAGCAATGGCAGTAGCAATTGATGCTGATACATTAGATATACCTCCTATTGATAAATTTCCGCTTGCACTTACATCACCTACAATATCTAATTCAACTGTGGGTTCCATAGTATTAATACCAACAATACCACCTGCTGAACCCGAGAATATAGCAGCGTATGAATTTGGAGCACCATCTTCATGACCTTGAGCAAATAATGCTATTGTATCCGGGTTAGCTGTATTTGTATTACCTGCGGTAAAGTGTCCTGCGTAAGCTTTATTTTGAGAACCTGGTGTTCCTGTTACTTGGTTTCCTACAGCTTTTATGGCAAAACTATCAGCTGAAGTAATACCTGAATATGTGTTAGTTACAGATAAAACAGCACCATCACCATCAGCCGCAGATATTGATACTATATTATCAGAAAAAGTAGTAGTAGTAGTACCTATAGATATTTTTTGTGTTCCACCTGCTACAATACCTAATGTATCAACATTTATGCCATAAAGTCCAGTATTTGAATCACTTGTAAAGGCTAAGGAAGGTGTAGTTTCCCCCCCAGACCCCATTCTAAATGCGTTTGAACTGATTTCCGCGGCACCATCTATTTGGCCACTATTCATGGTAACTGTGTTACCATCCATATTAATATCACCACCCATGGTTAATGAACCTAAAGTGCCTAATGATGTTATGTTGGTTTGGGCGGCCGTTGCTAAAGTACCTACTATTGAATTACCTGTAATTGTGCCGCTTGAACTTATGGCTGACGCCGTTATAGCACCCCCAAAGTAAGGAAATGATTGGTTTATCTCAATAGAATTTACCTCCGCTGGGGTAGATTGTGGAGATGAAGCTGCATATAACAGATATGAAGTTGCCGATGGAGTTGCAGCTGATGCTTTTAAAAAGGTATCACCTGTAGCTACAAAAGATATATTATTACCATTAAATGTTACAGTACCAGCCCCGTCAGCACTAAATACAGGACTATTATCTCTATATATTTTAAAATCAGTACCATTATGTTCGAGTAGTCTATTATCGTCATGTGCTACATCACCACCATCACTACCACTAGTAATTTTAAATGATTTAACATTATGGATTAAAAATTCGTTAGTAGAAAAGGCAGTATTTACATCTACTAATTCAATATCACCAATTTTTAACATATTGTGGTGATTTTGGTCAGCCATTGCCCCCGAAATTATAAGTCCTGAACCTGTAATATTGAAAGTATTAGCCCCGGCAACATCAAACCCAACATTGTAAGTTCCTACTTCAACGTGTGAATTTGAAGGGCCATTTATATTTAATCCACCTCCTATTATATCACCACTTGCACTTATATTACCAGATGATGTGATATTAGCAAATAATACATTTGCCGTAGTAGCTACATCTTGGCCAATAGCTATATCGTTTGCATTAGCTGTAATTCCTGTACCGCCTACAACATTTAAGGTTACACTACCCGCGGCACCTCCTCCGGTTAAACCATCCCCAGCGGTTACGCCCGTAATAGTTCCACCACCTGCGGTGGCTGATGCTAATGAAGCGGATACATTTGCAAATCCAGGAATAGATAATACTCCACTTGAACTTATATTACCTGAGGCTGTTATGTTAGCAAAAGTAACATTTGATGTTGTAGTTAATCCTTGGTTAATTGCTTTAACTGATGCTAAATCACTTAGTTCAGAATCCATTAAAGCACCTGCTGCTGTAACGTTTGATGTGTCAGTTACATCTGCGCTAGCTTCAATCCCATCTAATTTGGTTTTATCGCCATTAACGAATGCGCCTTCTGAGGGAGGTTGTTGGGCGCTATCGGCTGTGGAACCTTGTGCTGCTGTGGCATAATCGCTTGAGTCAAATGCTTTAACTTGTGCTAAGTTAGTTACTTCAGAATCCATTAAGGCACCAGCAGCTGTGACGTTTGTGGTGTCAGTTACATCAGCACCATCTTCTACATTTATATCAGATCTAAATTGTGTATATGTTCTACCTTTAACATTACTACTACCCATTAATAGAACATCATTAGTAGTTAATGTTTCCTCTGATTTTAAAGCGTTACCGCTTGATTTACCAAAGGTTAAAGTAGCTTGTTTTCCGTCTATATTGCTTTGTAAAGCGGAGCTAGATGCGTTTAGCTGAACTACAGTTGCTATAGTAGCATCAACTGCTATATCGTTGGCATTTGCAGTGATTCCTGTACCCCCTACAACATTTAAAGTGACTGTTCCCGTACTTCCACCTCCTGTTAAACCATCTCCTGCTGTTACACCTGTAATAGTTCCACCACCTGCTGTGGCTGATGCTAATGAAGCGGATACATTTGTGAATCCTGGAATTGATAGGGTACCATTTATATCGACACTACCCGTTGTGTTAAAACTACCACTAACCGCAACAAACCCATCACCAACTCTTAAACGTTGGGTATCTTCAACATGGAAATCAATATCAGTAGCACTAAATTCAATATATTCTTCATCAGTACCATTTCCTATTTTATTATTGCTTATATTGATTATACCATTTGCTGGCCTTAAATTGAATGAACTATTAGATACTGTTATAAAATCGGGGGAACCATCAGCATCTGATATTTTAAGTGTGCTTGCATGTATTTTTAAATCTCCAGTTCCCGTATCCTTAATAAAACTATCACTACCATCGTGGTAGATTTTTAAATCACCTGCAGCACCAAATGAAGCCGAATCATTGTCTCCAAACCCTATATTTTTTCCGTTTGCATCTAAATCACCCCCTAATTGTGGGGAAGTATCGTCTACTACGGCACTTATCCCACCACCTGCTGCTAATGAAGCTGATACATTTGTAAATCCTGGGATAGATAATGTCGAGGATATACCTAAACTACCCGTTATTTGGGAATTACCTTGGCTTATAAGCCCTTTTCTTGCTATAAATTCGTTTGCCATATTATTCCTTTTTCACTTTCCAAAGGTTCGTGTATAAATATTAAAGTTTCTTTACAAATGATTTAAATGTATATCCGTTTCCATTTGTAACTCTTACTCTTACAGTACTTCCTCCACTTATATCTGCGGTAATTTCGGGAATAGTTGAATCACTTAAATGTTTAGTAGATACATCTGTAAAGGTAACATCTCCATCATCATGCGCTACCATGAATTGACCTGCGCGGGCGCCGACTGTGCTGTCCTTTAATATATAATCGTATATCGCGCCGTTATATGTGGAAGTAGCGAATGTATCTACGTTGGTAGCGGCGTCAGATCCAATAACTGTTGTTACAGTTGATACTGTGTCAGTTAATGAAGTAATATTAGTAGTATTAGTACTTATATTGCCTGTATTGGTAGAAATATTAGTTTGTAAAGCTGAGCTTGAAGCATTTAATTGCGCAATACTTGCTTTAGCATCTATATTACTTTGGAGTGCAGAGCTAGATGCGTTTAACTGGGTAATGCTTGATTTGGCGTCTATGTTTGTTTGTAGCGCTGAGCTGGATGCGTTTAGTTGAACTATGGTAGAATAAGAGCTTAAGTCTTGGTCACCTGTGTTTGTGCCTGATAGGTTAGAGCCTATAATTGTACCACTTGAACTTATATTGCCTGAAGCTGTTATAGAACTACTGAAATGGGTACTTAATCCATCAGGGTGGATTTCTAAAAATCCATTAGTATCTATATCAAATGTAGCTTTATTACCTGTGGCTGAATAGTCTAATGATAGGGCTTTTAATGCTCCTCCTTCTTTAGCTATATGAACATAAGCTTCAGTATAATTGTTAGGTTCAGAAATACCATTTCCTGAAAGGACCCATTCATTTCCCCTTGAGGAAATATATGCATTACTTTTTCTCCAATGGGCTCTATTAGAAAATAGAAATTCATTATCACCTGTGGAAGTTTCAATTTGAGCAGTACCATTGGGTCCTAAAAATAATCTATTGCTATATAAATCCCCACTTGCACTTATATCGCCTGAGGCTGTTATATTACCTACAACATTAGTACTACCTGTTATATCAACACTACCTGTGAAATCATGGAAATCATCCATAGTGTCACCAAATTTGGTTGAGCCACTAGAATATATAATTGATGATGTTTCGTATAATGTTTCGAAGTAAGCAATAGATGCTGTTCCATTTACTGTTAAACCCGTAAATGTTGGGCTATCTGCTTGCCTTAGATTTTGGTCCCCTTGAAAAAATGCAATTGATCCTAATTCTCTAGTTCCCACTACTCCACTACCATTAATCATAAGGGAAGTACCTTCACTACCTTGGACAGGTGGGGATGTAAGGGTAAGTGCTGTGGAAGTAATTCCACTATTAAAGGTAGCACTACCTGTAACACCTAAACTACCCGAAATTTCTACGTTTCCTTCTTCTACTGAAAATCTTGACCCTTCGGTAGAATCTCTCATTTCTAAAATAGAAGTCCCAAGACTACTATGATCCGTAATTATTAAAGAGGCTGTTTGGACAGATGTCATTAATGATCGTCCACCAATAGCATACCCATATTCAAATGCCTCTATTGATTGACCTCCTACTCCCTTTGATAATTCAAATGCTAATTTACCTTGTGCTCCTCCGGTCCCTATAGAGTTTACTTTTGTTTTAATTTTAGCTAATGATCCAGAAGTTTTTATATCATTAAATGAACCACTATCAATTACAAAATTAATAGTACCCCCATCATCACCACTTAGGGCACCTTCAGAACTTCTAGCACTTCTTAAAAGTAATTCTGCTCCAGTTGTAGTGTCTTCTACATCTTTAAAATCAAATACTCCTTTAGGATCATCGGTTCCTATTCCTATACGAGGATTATCTCCAGATTTAGAGATAAATAAAACTTCCTTAAGGGTTTCATTAGTGGAACCTGCTAGAAATTGAACTGAATTACTAGCTGTATTGAATCTAATTTGAGCGGAAGAACTTTGTGGTTCTAGACCTCCTGATATTGATGCACTAGCGTCTGTGTTAGTAAAATAAAAAGCAGAAGGTGTAATATATATACCTCTGGCTTTATTATCTAATTCTATTGAAGAATTAGATGAAGAAGCTTGTATTTGTATTCCTTTTCCTGATACTATTAAATGTCCACCACCATCATTTGGGTGGTCTTCATCTGGCCCACCACCACCACCACCACCGCCACCGCCACCACCCCCTGGATCTACTACCACAGTATATGTGGTCGGGTTTTCGCCCAAAACCAAATAATTATATGGATATTGTTGAGGGGCTGTACCCGCCTGAGTGTTCATTGGCATACCTACTACAGCGAACTTATTAGCCCATGGTTGGGGTGTAACATGGGTGTAAGCACTTCCACCTTGGGATCTAAAACCAGATGTAGCATTACCACTTCCCCCCTGTATGGCATAATTGAGTGTTTGTCCGTTAAGGAGAATTGCTGAATTAGTAGTATTGTTACCTTGGTCAGTAACTTGGTCTAACGTAGGAGCATTTATAACAACATTACTTCCATTAAATCCTACCTGACCATTTTCAAATTGTAAAGTAGTATAAGAAGTATTAGCAGGGGTTATTGAAGGACTCCCATCTTGTTCTGAAATAGTCCATCTATCACCACCACTACCTCCTCCATAGCTACCAGTATAATAAAATCGGCCTCCAGCAGTGTCGTATACTACAACTCCATCTGTAACAGGTGTTGCATCGAAAGATAATGAGGCATGAAGTAAGCCGCTAGCACTTATATCACCACTAGCTGTGATGTTTCTTAAAAAAGCATCTGAGCCAGATACTATGACTTTTTTCCAATTTGGCATTCTCTATGTTTCTATCACGGTTAGATACAGCACTGTTACTGCCTACTCCCCTTTCGGGCCAATAATAGGTTATTAATAAATATAATTATTACTTAACTTCTACTATATCTTCTAATTTTTTTTCAAACTTAGTTAATAATGAAGAAACTGTGTGGGCATCTTTACCCATGATTTGAGTATTGCTAACTGCTGCTATAACGAATTGTATTTCTCCGGGTTCTAATCTTACTTGTAATTGCATAACTTTTAATTTTTATTTGTTATATATACATATGAGAAAAAAAGCATCCAGTGCGGATGCTTAATTTCTTTTTTATGTTGGATTTTATTAGGTAGCGTAAATCCAAATTGTATTACCATCTGAATCTGAATCTGTAGTATTAACATACATTTGGCCTAATTTATAGTTAGCATCATTACCACCTCCTACAAGTGGGTTACCTGATGGGTTACCTGCGGAATGAGAAGCAAATACCATAGCTGCTTGAGCAACTAATGGCCCTGCACTTGAAGCGTCTGCACCATCAATATCTACAGCCCAAACTTGTTTGGCATGATCCCAGTGGAGTGCAGTACCACTTGTAGTGGAACCTCTTTGAATAACAATACCACCACCAGTAGTGTTAGCAGTAGAGCTTGAGGCTAATAAAATATATTTATCTTCTACAAGTAAGTTTTGAGTATTAAGTGTAGTTGTAGTACCATTAACTATTAAATCACCTGCAATACTTGCTGAACCTAGGAAGTTTACAAAACCTGGGGCAACACCCATGTTAATGGTAGTTAACGTAGAATCTGTGGTTAATACACTATAGGCAGTAGAAGAGCCATCTCCTAGGTCAGACTGAAGTTCCTGTGGTGTAATTTGTAGTCTTCTATTTGGAGCAACGGATTGACTTGTTGTAATCCTTCCAGCTCTCATTTCATATGTGAAATGGTTTTTATCTGTAGCTAACTGTTCATCTTCGGTTACACCATCATCTGGGTTATTTGCTTTATCGACTGCAGTGAATACAATAGGATGGATAAGTGTATCACCATCAATCCCTAAAATTCCAACATTTGCCGTTGAATCTGCTGTTTCGGCATGGCTTGCACTTACAGCATAGCTTGCACTTACAGCATTACTTGAAGTAAAGTTAAATGTTGTAGCATCAGTAGCACCATTAAGAACATCATCTGGGGTTATTGTATAAGTTACTGTTCCTGATACTTCATCAACTGCTAATCCTGTTCCTGATGCTGCAAATGATGCTGTTCCACCATATGCTATACTAGTACCAATTGCTGAACTTCCTGTTCTAATTTGGAAAGGAGAACTTAATTCACCTGTATCAGAATCAATAGTTAATGCACCACCAGCATTTGTTACTGTAATACCTGTTCCACCAATGAATGAGGCGGTACCCATAAGTGGGATACTAGTAACGCCACCTAATGAACCACTAACCGCTATACCTGCTGAAGCGCTTGCTTGTAATTCAGTAATATTAGTTTCATTAACTAATATAGATGCCGTAGCATTTGTTATATCAGTTTCGTTATTATTAATAGATGCAGTTGCGTTAGTAATTTGAGTATTAATTGAACTACTATAGGCAGCAAAATCTTGGGTTGATGAAGATAATATACCTGTTCCGTCGAGAATTTGATTAGAACTACTAATTACACCTACTAATGTATATTCAATATCATTTGTAGTACCTGCAGTAATTGTTAAACCTCCACCACTAGTAGATCCTGTGGTGAATGAAGCGGTTGATAGATTTGAAATATTAAACCCTGTTCCTGCAGATGCACTAAGGTGGATACTAATTGCATCAGTTTTCTTAAAGTAATCACTACCAGTGAGAACTCGTTTAGTAGAGGCATCATATACAAGTGGTATTGTTACTGTGCTTCCTTCAGGTGTATCCCATGTAAATCCATTAACACCTGAGCTACTAAGTTCTATACTACCTGTAAAGTTATGAAAATCATCTAATGTGTTACCAAATTTAGTTGAACCACTAGTATAAAGAATAGAAGCGGTTTCAAATATAGTTTCAAGGTACGAAATAGAGGCTGTTTGTGTAATTATTAAACTACTACCTGTTATTTGGTTAAATGTAACATTATCTGTTGATTTACCAATTTTGATTGTTTTAGTAGCATCTGCTGATACACTTATACCTGCGGTATCTGATTCAAAAGATGCTGATTGATTAAAAGCAACATCAAATTCGTTACCATCAGAAGCCGATATATGTAAACCCCCCAGACCCGTAATTTGTTCTGAACCACTAATTACATTAACAAGTGTAAATTCAATATCATTTGTAGCAGTTGCCGTGGTTATTAATCCTTCACCACTAGTAGACCCTGTGGTGAATGAAGCTGTTGCATTATTAGAAAATGAAAATCCTGTACCTGCTGAAGCACTAAAATGTAAATCAACACTGTCACCTTCTATTTCATTTTGAAATTTACCAACATATAAAAAGGCCTTTATTGTACTAGGTTGGTTAGGACTGGTAGTGCCTTCTGCTACAATAGGATCTTGTACAAATAAAATTCCCGCAAAAGTATCAAAATAATAATCTACAGCATGTGTAGATGCCATTCCTGCTCCATTAGAAGCTGTTACTTGAGGTATGTAGGGGTTATTGGTTCCCGTAATTGTAGAAACAAATTCAGGTACTATCTGAAATTGAACCGACCCAGTAGACATGAAACTATTTTCATATGGGGCATCTCCTAAAGTTTTACTAGTACCGGCATGTGTATCAAAGCCAACATCTGTTCCTCCTACAGTTTGGTAGTTAGCAGGGAGTCTAACTGAATAAGCATGAAAAGTATTTTCGGAGCTATGATCACCTAATGCTGCATTAAAACCTTGTCTAGGTGCTATAGATTGGGATTGTTGAACATCTGTATCACTTTGGTTAAAGTTTGTTGCCGAACTTGACATTAATGACCCTACTTCAACACCTGCTGCGTTTGCATATGCTGTACCGTCTATTTTTACTAAGTCTAATATTACTCTCTGAACTGTACCTGGGGAACCAGCACTAGCTGATTGGATTTTATAATCAAACGCCGTAGTATTGTTAGGATTATTAGGTAAGGCTTGTCCAAATATGGTAGTGTTACTAGTTTGAGTTGATGAACCCAATTTTTCTTCGGCTAGCGATAGCCTTCCGCTAGTCATAGCTTTACCTGATAACCTCTTAAAAGCTATCTGTGTTAATATAGTTTGTGTTAAATTCAGCGACATGATTTATATATTATATTATAGGTTCAATTTTTTATAGTGGAGTAAATCCTGAAGATCCTAGGGCGGGAACACCATCTGTTGCTCCCCACCTAACAGCCATAGCATCTATTTTACCTGTCCAATTTTGAGGAACAATTATTCTTGTTATTAAGAAGTCATTTGGTTTAAAAACACCACCATCAGTATCCGAGAATAAAATTACTCCTCGGGGTGTAGTAGTTCCTGAAGTATTTGTAAATGCTGTTCCTGAATAACTTAGATTACTTGTACTAGTTGCTATAGGTACATAGTCAGCTGTTAAAAGATCAGATCCTAAAGATATACTATCAGTTAAGGCATTTAGGAAGGTTCCTCCATATAATGATGAATCTCCTCCTGTATGTGATCTCCATACTTGTAATTTAATAGCATCATTAGTACCAGCACCAAAGTATGTTGTATGGGCATCTTTAACTATTTTGCCTTCTCCTACTATTTCAATATTAACTTGAGATGCTCCATTATCAAGAGCAGCACATCTCCAATATCTAAAATATTCTCTTTCTCCTGTGGCTCCTCCTGCAGTAGTATATGTTGGTTGGTTGTTTAAGGGTCCAAAACTAGGGTTAAATGTTCCTCCAACTCCAGCACCTGTGGGGTACATTAAATGAGAATAATATTGGATAGCACCTTTATTAAAACCAGCACCCCCATTAATTATATTTTTAGTACTATTCCATGCATATGAAGATATAGATGATGTGTCAGCATTTATATATGATCTGCTTTGAATTCTATAATCTTCACCTCTAAAATCTTCAAAATTTCTTTCAGCAGATGAGCTAGGTAAAGTATTAATCATATAATCTCCTAAACGGGGGGCATGAGAAGCTGTTGTATTTTTATGTCCTGTAACACTATTAAATGAACCCGTAAAATGGATTTCATTGGCAGAGTTGCTAATATTATTAGTAGTAAAGTCAGATATAAAAGTAGAAGGTTGGTGAAAATCACCAGTGATTTGATCAAATTGAATTCCAATACTAGCCGTAACTTCTGTGTCGTTAGTATGAGCGTTAGCATTGTTTGCTATTAAATCTACAAGATTAAATGTATTTGTTGATGAAGGGCTAGTATCTACTTGTTTTACATTAGAATCACTAGTATCTATAAATTGACCACTTTGGGTGATTTCTATTTTATCAATAGTATTTGTAGTAGGGTTTAATATTTGAATACCACCATCTGTTGGGTATATATTTCTATATTGGTTAATTACTTTAAACCCATATTTTAAACTTGTAGAATCTGCTGCAGTTTCATCGAAGAATCTGATACCTGATACTGAATGAGTAGCAGTAGTACTGTATGTTGGGTTACTAATGGTTCCTTCGTTTTCAAAATCCATTTCTACTGAAGCCCCTGCTGTATCGTAGAACCATTGGAATACATTGGTTATGTAAGAGAATTGAGTACCATTATCGCTTCCTGTATGGAGGGCAAATGCATAATTAAATCCATCAGTTTGGGCATCCGTTTTAATGGTCATTGACCCTGATCTATAGTGCTTAGTAGGATCGGGTGCATCTCCTGCTCCTAAGTTAGAAGCAGTTGCAAATAAGGCCATAGTAAGATTACTATTGTCTGTTGTAATTGCTGCCCCCGGAGTTAAATCGATGGTTGATGTTGGATTATTAGCATCCATAGTATTAATATAGATTCTTAATTCACCTATACCTCCTCTATCAAATGCTCTAGCACCAAAGTTTAAATTACTACCGTTATAGTATGCAGGGAAACCATTGTTATTATTATCAACTGATTGAAAATTAATAGTTACTGTGTCTTTACTAGTATCACCAGCATCTACACCTTCTCTAACATCCCCAATATTGCTTAAGTTATCAGTTGGGGGATTCCAAAATACCTCATTATCAGTATTAGGAAAAGATATTGCATAGGTATCGTTAATTCCTTTATAGGCTAGCGAACTATTACTAAAAGTAGATCCACCATTGTCACTAGAACTAACTAGGATTACTGGGGCAACATTCGATATAACACTACCAGTATCATATGATAACTTAAATTCGGTTTGATTAACGCCATTATTACTACGCTCAAATAATGCTAATCTAGAGGCTCTTTCAGTACTAACTAAATTTAATGTTTTAAATTCTAACCGACCACTACCTGAATTATAAATTACTACTTGGTTTAAGTCACTTGCTGGTAAATTACCAAACAAAAATCCACTAGCACTTATATTACCACTAGCAGTTATATGGTTAAGATGAGCGTTTGAACCCGATACTATTACTTTTTTCCAGTTTGCCATATTATATTATTTTTTACCCAAATCCTGGGAAGTCGCTTAAAAGTCTATTTTTAAATTGCCCTGATTCAGTATCATATGTAACTACGTAAGTTTGGTCATCTGTTTCAGGTAAATTACCAAACCAATTTCCACTACAACTAATACTAGCTGATCGACCTAAAGAAAATGCACCATCTGATGCACTTATATGATTAAGTGAGGCGTTAGAACCAGATACTATTACTTTTTTCCATTCAGCCATAATCAGATAGTTGTTTCTTTAATTAAGGTTTGAAGCTTTAAAGCAATATTATATACTACTTGGACATCTTGGCCCTTAAAATCAGTTTTTGCTATTAAATTTAACATATATCGAGCTTCTTCGTATTCAAATGAATTATCTTTTTCCTCTAAAACTTTAGGTTCAACTTTTGCGGGTTGATCACTATTTAAAATTTTCTTTTTTAAATCTTTAAACGATGCCATAACTAA
>Ga0181419_1000563_pt1 | contig 12919 bp, 18 predicted proteins | sample 42SPOviralmetaG_FD_130144 | JGI IMG/M metagenome (GOLD analysis project Ga0181419, IMG submission 130144) | Marine viral communities from the oligotrophic San Pedro Time Series (SPOT) site, San Pedro Channel, CA, USA - 42 SPOT_SRF_2013-04-24 | ecosystem: Environmental > Aquatic > Marine > Strait...
AGCTGCTCCATTAGCTGAAGTTACCTTAAGTCTAAAATTAACTCTGGCGTTTTGCATGTCAGCACTCGCCATTGTATCTGCTACTGAAAATCTTACTATCGGCTGGGCACTATCTGGTGAAAACCCCGCGCTGCTATTGTTACTTGGGGTTATTCTTACGAATCTCTTCTGTTGAATTGCGACACTATTCATGGTTTTATTATATTCTAACAAATAAAAAAAATTTGATAGTTATTACTTTACTGGATTTTTGGTATATGCCTACTTATAAAGATAGAAAATCAAAAATGGTCTGGAATTGGAAAAATTGGGGTGTAAAATATAAATATGGATTAAAAAATTTATGGGATCTTGGGGAATCAACTACCCATTGTGAAAACTGTGGAGTTTTATTTGGAGTATGGGGTGATGGAACAAATAGTTGGAGATGTATGGACCACGATCATAAAACTGGATTATTTAGAGCTTTTTTATGTAATAAATGTAATTATAAAGATAGAGCGGTTAGTAGTAGAAATAAATTTGGTATATCTAATTTATCTTACCGTAAAATTAGAAATACCTATCGTATTAGGATTAAATATAAAATTAGTAAATCTTTTAAATCCTATTATGAAGCCGTTATTTACAGATGGTTGCTAAAAGAACTCTATGATATTTAAGATAGCACCTCAATCCCGTTAGGTGAGACCATCACACGGTTCACGTGGTTGACAAATGTGACAACGTCTAAAGCATTGGTTGATCCCGCTCCGTTATATTCTAAGTATAATCTAATACCTTTTTCAAGGTTAACAGAAGCTCCATATTTTGCTAAAACTCTTGGAATAATAAAATTTTGTTTTGTAGATAACAAACTTCTCATTGGAATTTTACAAGCATTTAAACATTTTTCTATCTCTACAATATGCTGGGCTGAAAAGTGACAAACATCAGCTTTAATCATTTGATCCAACTGAACTGGCTGATTTGGATAATAAAGTTCTCCTATCTGAGTTCTATATCTTAATAATTGTTCATACTGACCTAATATATTCCATTTTCCAGTATTACTGTGAAGATAACCATTAAATTCACCGCCATTGTTATTTAATCGTGGAACAGAGATAACACCTCTTGCTCTACTCATCATAGCGGGAATATCAACAGTTACGTTGTTAATACCAGCAGTTATTGAAGATCTGTATGTAGTATAAGTATTCAAATCTAATATTAAACCATCCTGTGCTACTTTTTCAGCGGTCTGCTGGATATACTGTTGTGGAGGACTGACCACCTGTAAAAGAAGTGAAGCTCTGGATACAACAAAGGCGGTAGCATCGGCGAGATTACCTGCTCCATCATTACCTTGGGTAATAAGAACAGTAGAACCTGGATTACCGCCGTTGAGATTACCAGCACAAGTTAGTGTTATAATTCCAGTTCCATCATCTTGTGCCATAGCATTTATATTGTCTGGTGAAGCACCACCTACCGCTGTCCCATTAGCATCGGCGGGTGTTAGTTGCATGCCAACTGTAAATGGACTATCGGCTAAATTTGTAAATCCATTAAATGGAGGGGTTAAAGTAACAACGGCAGTATTAGCAGCATTAACCCCTACGTGTGGGATCGCAGTAGCAGGGTGAACCATCAAGGCAGCACGGTTAAAATTGACTAATCTAATTTCTATCAATATATCTCCAATCGCAATAGATGGAACGGCATTTAATAACTCAAATAAACCAATACCACGCATTTCTAACTGATATTTTTTAGCACTTCTATCCATAACTCCTCCTGCTCCAATACCATTAAGTGGCTGTCCTAAAACAACACCACTTGATGTGCCTTGACGTTTAAGGGCTAACCAAGGTGCTGCTTCTGGAAACACAGTGCCATTACCAACTGCTCCTTCGGTAACAAGATCTCTGGCACCATTCTGGACGGCGTTTCTCTGTTTGATGGATAATGAATCACTATAAAGAGTAAATAAGTTATTAAGAGTAGCATATTCAGTGGTTTCACTTAAAACTATACCATTCTGCGAGATTCTAACCATATCAATTAAACTGGCTGCGCCACATGCATGGGCAAAGCACATTTTATAATTATTATTATCGGTTCTAACCTCAAATTGAACTCTACTTGTGTGTGGGTCCCAATAACCAATTGATCTTGGGATAACAAATCTAATTAACTGTCCAGCACGGAAATCTGTTTGATTTTCACAAGGGCTGACTACTTGGAAAGAGTTTAAAGGCATACTTTGGCTTGGCTTATACATCGCTATATTATATTTAATATAAATATTTTTTAATAATAATATTAAATATCAAACAATTAAAAATGAACTCTTCCCCCTAATCCATATCGTTGAGCATATTGGGAACTAGTTGAAAAATTATTTTGAATATCCGTCTGCTGTGGTGGAGCTGAATACGCCATTGCTGGATGATTATATTGTAACTGTATAGTATTTTTTGGTGCTTGGTATTCATCTCTTAACATACGTGGTCCAGGAGCACCACCGGGGGTATCCCCCTCTCCTGTCCAATCTCCTTGGCTAGTGCCAGTCCCTTCTGGGTCATTACCACCCATACCTTCGTGTTCGGCATTTTCACCCATAGTAGTCATAAAATTACCCATTATATATATATATAAAGCGTTTATAATATTTTTTAATTATATTCTATTATTTAATGGTTCGTAAAACAAATGAAACGGAATCTGAAATAAGGGAAAAACAGAGAATTTATAATAGAGATTACTATTCTAAGAACAAAGATAGATTAAAACTCTACTCTAAAATTTATAATATGCTACATAAAGAGAAAAATTTAGAATACCTTAGAGAATATTATGAAAGTATAACCAAAAAAAAAAGAGGCGATTGGAAACGGGCAATGTTTGTTCCAAAAAGCACTAGATATAAACCACCTCGTAAAGGTTGTTTTGATAAGGGTAAAAAAGTTACTGGATTTGAAAGAGAGTCTAAGGTAGTAGTGGTAAACTTTGACTAGATCTTAATTCTAAGTTTTTATTAGAATAATTATCAAAAAATACAAGTGTGTATCTATCTCCATTAGACCAATCTTCTACCCAATGCTCATATTTACTTCCATTAAATTTTAAATAGGTATCTCTACAATCATATTTTTTAATAGCTCCATTAAAATTTATAACTGTATCTCCCCCTTCATAATAACCAAAAGCACATAAAACAGATTCTCCAACATTTGTTGAATCCTTATGTTTTGGCGCTTTCCAATTATGATTCATTTGAACTGATCTATATTCAAAATATGGAAAATAAATATCTCTATACTCTTTAAATATTACTTCTAAATCTGGATAATCATCCATTACTTTAGTTTTATATAAACCCTTATATATTGAAGGCGTTTTTGATTTAGTCTTGGATAAATAACCTTTCCAAGTTAATCCATACAACATAGATCCCCCTGGATTTGCTTTTAAATTTTTATACATATTTCTTCTGGCTGTACCACTTTTAAACTCCACTGATCTTAAAATATCTAACATTATATCGTGGTCTTCATTTTTATTACCTGTAAAATATTTAATTTTATCAATCATATATTTTAAAGTAGATTTAAATCTCAACTGTTTTTGTTTGTTTTCTATGTTTATAAGTATGAACTGATGGACGTTTGGATTGTATTTTCCAAACATATTTTTTATCATCATCTGTTAATTGATATTGCGTTAAGTCTATATCCAATAAATCTATTGGTAAATCATCTACGTTTAACATGCATTCACTGGCACATTTAAATCTCCTACAAAGCCATTTTAAGAGTCCCATATAACTGTTAATATTTTTTATATAGTTCTGGGTCTAAGATCACAATTAATAACTGTTGGGTGTAGTAAACCTTGAATTAAACCACCTTCAGCATCTGTAAGTCTAACTCTGATTTCATTATGGTTTTCCTCTACTTTATTTTCTAAACCATGATAAACTAAATTATATGATCTATCTTGGAATAAACCCGATTTTGTCCCATCTCCATATGGTAAAGCTGCTATACAACGCCCTTCTCCGCCTTTATGCTTACTCTTAATTGGGAAATTATCTAAATGAACTAATAAATTATTTGCTACGCGACTATTAGGAGTTACTGCTACTCCAGTTTCATCTATACCCGCAGATATAGGAGGATTTGGTATAGTTGAGTGCTGGACTCCTGGTATACCAATTAAAGGCCCAAGTGTAGACATATCTGCCCTTATATTTTGTTGTAAACCTAATGGATTATGAATCATTGTGGGATCATTCGCCGGGTGAGCTACAAATCCAGTCATTCTCAAGTTTTTAATTGATGGATAATAAGTAGAAGCGTTCCTAAGAGATATCTGTGCATGATCGTTAACAGCTCCACCTGCTTTATTTATAAACATTGGTGTTCCATTAACATATCCGTTATTACCATTTTGGCTAATTGATAAAGCAGTAATAACCCCAGCAGCTTCAGCTAATACTGTAAATCGTAAATCAGCCTGTCCTGCGCCCTGATTAGATAAGACATCGCCTACAGCATAATTAGCTCCACCAGTTGCTAATGTAGCGTGTGCTGTAACCGAATCTACAGATCCTTGGGCATTAACTGAACCACTTTCTACGCCAGTTATAGCCAATGGTCCTTCCACAGCATAACCTACACCTATATTTTGAAATTCAAAAGCAGTTATTCCACCATTTCCATTAACCCCTGTTATAAAACCTGATGCTGATACTGTGGAAGCTGCTCCTGCTGCTAATGTAAAAGCCTCACCTTCCATATAACCTGTTCCTAAAGCCGCTCCGTCTAAAAGGAATGCTTCAATACCTCCTGTTAAACCTAATACATTTACCCCATTAGTTATTCTGGGTTCATCAACAAAAGCGGGTGTTTTAATTGATGCCCTAAAAACTACGGCATCACTGCCTTTAATTGTATATCTTTGGGCTCCAGCCGCTGGTTTAAGTGTTTCCCAAGCATTATTAACATATTTTTGATATATAGCATTTTCGTGATCATTTGCCTGACTATTATATTGGACAGGGATTAATATTCTAAATTTTTCATTAAATGCGGCTGTAGCAGGTGGATCAAACTCTATTCTTGCTGGAGCACCAGCCCCATTATTTTCATAAGCAACCACACTAGATGTTTGTCCAGCTCCGGCTCCGTCAAAAGCTAACTGAACATTTGAATTAGAAACATCTGTTACATTAGGATGACTAAACCCTATACGAGCCTCTATACCAACAGTTGAAGTGGCTTGTATTTCGTATGAAGCAAAATATGGATTTTCTGTAGCTAAATTAGAAACTTTTATCCCCATAGCATTAGCATTATAAACTTCACCACCCCTTACACTAGTCATAGAATTAGATAAATAAGTCTCAGTATTAGAAGTCTTATAATAGAGAGATTGTTCAGTATTGGGAACACCCGTAACTGGTTGCTGTAAACCACCACTCGCTAAATCACCATTAACAGTGGCATATTCATCTGTATTTATATTATATTGAACTTCATCTGTCGGTGCCCAGGGTAAGTCTAAAGTAAATTCGTGTTTGGTATCATCAAATGAACATTTAAAACCAGCTGAAGGAAATACGTTATTGGAAGCATTCATAGCGGGATTTACATTTAAAGCAGTTTCTATTGCGGCTGCTAATTCATCACCTGTGTATGACCCAATAGCAACATTTCTAACTTGTGGTCGGGTATCGGGTGGTAAATACATTATTATTTCTAATGGAGTTCCTTCAATAACAAACCCCTCCTGGATATTATAGGTACAATTAAGTAGACCGATTTCACTGTTGGGTTTTATAATTAAACCACCTGGAAAATAATTGCTAAACTGATTAGCTGTATTTACATTGTCTTCCGATCCATTGAGCAAATTGGATTTTAAAGTTATCAACATATTATATTTATATTAATATATAAATATATAAATGGGAAAAATTAAAATGGAGAAGGTTAAACATTTTACGATGGAACTACCTCAAGTATCAAAAAAAGTAGAGAAAAAAGAGAAGCAATTAGATATGGATACTATATTTGATAAAAGTGGCGATAAAGTAGTCAAGGTGGCAAAAAAAAAAAAATCTAAATCTAAACAAAATATGGATCTAAGTTTTTATAATGCTAGGCAAAAATCATACTCTAAGGATATGAATTAATTTGTGTGCTTCCAATATTGTTGTTGCTCTTCTATTGAGTGGCACATTAGATTTGCGTAGTATTTTGAATTACCTAAATTAACATTATCGCTTATAAAGACGTGTCTAAGGGTATCAACAGATAATTTATTATTGTATATGGAAAATGCTTCGGTAATATATTTACTAAGGTTGTTTTTGGTAAGGGGTTTATCTCTGGTATTAATTAATAAATGAAGCGGATTATCTCTATACATTATCCATAATTTTAAAACCTCATATAATTCTGAACCAACCTTAATTATTTTTCTACCATATGCCTTTTTTGTTTTATAAGTATTTAATACAAAGGTCATAGATTTTTCATTAACTATCAAATAATTTTGATTTTCATTAGTTTCCATAAATGCTGATAGTCTTTGATTTCCATATAAAACCAACATATTGTAGTCACACCTCAATGGTGGATTCTCCGGATCTAACATATATAATGACTGGATAACCCAGTTTTGAACTGTTTTAATAGTAGCTTTTTTCCCAGTAAAACCATTCCCTATTATCTCCTTAGAAACTTCGCCTAATTTTTTAATAGATTTTAAAATTTGTTTGTGACTAACCCAGTTGGTTTCTTGAACTTCTGTTTTTTTATGTTGATCTAAATCTAATTGAATAGAAGTTTTTAATTCACCTATTTTTTCTCTACAAAGTTCTATCATTTGCTTATTACCACTAGAAGTCGGATAAGATTGATATAGAGTAGATATAGCACAGTATTGATTAGATCTGGTATTTTTATTTTTTGTTTGACTATCAAGATAAGATGTTACACTATCAAAATCAGTTATAGAAGTTGGAAAATCTACACCTTTATCTATTAGGGTTCTAATTAATTTAGCATTAGCCCAAATTGTTCTATCACTTACATCTGGTTTAAATATTTTTAAATTTTCTACCATCACTTCTATGCTGTTGTAATAACATTGCCAATTTTCCCAGTTATTCATTTTTTTATTAATTAATGATTGATTTTAAAAATAAACAATCAAATTTTTTTTTAATTAATATTCGTTTAGTTTAAAATTTTAATATATTAGAATATATAAATGTCTTCTACTACAGTCTTAGCCTTAAACTCATCTGAAAATGGATTAGAGAGAATGAAATTAAATGCCTCTAAAGCCTTACACGTAGATGGTTCCGCTGTTACTCAGCCAGTATCCGGAACTTTTTTCCAGGCTACTCAGCCAGTTTCAGTCGCAGGAACAATAGCCGTAGATGGTTCAGGTTCTACTCAGCCAGTATCAGTCGCCGCAACTGTTATAGTTGATGGTTCCGCAGTTACTCAGCCTGTATCGGGAACTTTTTTCCAGGCTACTCAGCCAGTATCTGTCGCAGGAACTTTAGCCGTAGATGGATCAGGTTCTGTTCAGCCAGTATCGGGAACTTTTTACCAGGCTATTCAACCAGTATCTGGATCTGTTTCAATTTCGGGGAACGTCAATACAGTCGGAGGATCACTTAGTGTAGCTGATAACAGTTTATGGTCCAGTCAATCTATTTTAACTGGTAACTCAGCCCAAACAACTGGTTTAGATATATCCCTTTACAGAAGTTTACTTATTTATGGAGATAGTAGTGTGGCTATGGGAGAAATTAAAATAGAAATATCTTTTGATAACTCAAATTGGTATGATTTAGGAGAAAATTTATATCCAGACGGTTTAACTGGAAACTTTGCTAAACAGTTAGAAACAGACGCTAAATATATTAGACTTAACAGAGATAACAACTCAGGTGGCACAGAAACTATATCCGCTAGTATTATGGTTAAATCAGGTTAAAAATAAAGTTGATTGATTTTATAAATATTTTTTAATTTTTATAAAATGACTATCACTTGGAAAGTAGAAATTATAAATCCTATCGATAATAGTATATTATTAACATTAGAAGATGTTTCTATCCAAAAAATTGTTAAAAAATGGGTCGATACCAATAAAAATAATTATTTAACAACAACAAAACTATTTAATGTTTTCCATCATAAAAAAAACCAAGGGCTAATAAAAGTTTATAAATATGATTCCAAAGTAGAAGTAAATTTATAAAAGTTGTCTTTTATAGATTTACAAATTATCATAATTTAAAATTTTTGTAACCAAACCCTTACAACAATAACCAAGTTCCCTCATTTCATTTATAAGATGATCTACAATACATTCTGTATCGGGCCACCTTAATTTTTCACATATAGCTGTTTCCAAAAAAGGTAAAAAACTTTTCATTTTAAAATCTAGAATTTCTTTTTTCCATAATTCATTGTCATTATCTTTACAAAGCCATTTTTTACCATTATATATCATAATTTTACCATTTTGGTCACTTCTTTTAAATGTGCCCCGTAGACGGAATCTATCCAATAAATGTATTATGATCTTATTAATCAAACTTTTATTGGTTTTCCATTTTCCGCTACCGTGTTGATAACATTTTATAATACTAACCCCTAAACTTTGCGCTGTTCTTAGTTCAGTTCCCATATAAGACCACAGTATAGGATTTTCATCATATTTATAATTTGTTTCCATATGATTTATATGGGATCTAAATTTACATTTTTTTATATGTTTACGTAGATTTGATATATCTTGGTTAATATAGGAACAACCATCCGCACCAAAAATACATGCACATTTAATAGTATCTCTAAGATATTTTATATCTATAGTTTTAACTTTTAACTCCCAATCTTCTTGTTTTAATAATTTAAAATATTTTATATCCATATAAATAAGTAAGTATAATAAGTATTTAAGTAAAAATACTTTTTGCTCATTTTCAAAGTATTTATAGAGATCTACTTAAATAAACATAACTTAATAAATAATCATTAACATAAAAGGTAAATATATATAAATAGAAAAATAGAAATATATAAAATATATAAAAAAAGTAAAAAGTTAGAGCAAAATAAGAATATCTTTACAAAGATCAGAAAATTATAAAAACGTTTTAACAGAGCTCTGTTATTGGGGGTATTGGCTCATTTCGTTACTTTTTACTTTGATTTTATGAAGGTAGTTAATAAATAACTAAAAAGTAAAATTACTTTTACTACCAATTAAGGTAATCTAAATTTAAAAATATTACTTTTTCTTTTTGTAGTTCTTTTTGTAGATATTTAAAATATTCCGATCTCCCTTTCTAGTTATAAAATCCTTATCAATACATAGAAAAGTTATAAATTTACAAGGTTTAGGAATTTTTACAGTTTCGGTTCCACGTATGTAATACCAATCCCGATAGTTTTCCCACATATTGTTAAAGCTTGGTTTTTGAAATTGATTATAAAAATCGTCATCATCTTCAACAAGTTCAACGTAATTAATACATATTGGATTTTTTTCTATATACCATTTTTTCCATTGTAAATAGCTATGTCTAGTTCCAATTACTCCATCTACATAGTCATGCAGTGTTTTTTGCCAATTATGTAAGTTATCGGAATTTATTTGATCAAAAAGATGTCTACAAAAAATCTGCTCCATATCAGCCTTATTAAGATCTACTGTAAAATTTACCATTATTTATAGATTAGGAAATAACAGAGATCTGTTAATCAAATTTTTTTTAATAACAGAGCTCTGTTAATCCCAGTGGAAAAATTACATTATAGAAAATTAAATTTGTTTTAATAAAATTATATTTGTATAAAGTATAAAAATGCCAACAGTTGGAAAAAAACGTGATATGCTTATGGATACCAATGTGTCCAAACCTCCTCCTACCCCACAGTCCAATACATCTATTAAGGAAGATCAGATATTTGATAAAAAACCAGTAGAAAATAAAAAAAATATAAGTTTAGAAGTGGAAAATTTAAGTGAACCCCCTGTAGATTCACCCCAACCTCCTGTAGAACAACCAGTAAAGAAGCGTGGTCGTCCTAAAATGAGTGCTGAAAGAGCAGCCCAAGTAAAAAAAGAGAGAACAGAAAGGTTAATAGCAGCTAGACAAAAATCTTTGGAAACCAGACGCAGAAATGCTAATGAGAAAAAGGTTCAAGCTGGTAAAGTAGCACAGGAAAAACTCCAGGGGTCACCTTTAAAAATACAAGATCCCCCTCCACAACAGACTATCAACACTCCCCAGGGATTCGCCGGTCCACCTCAACAAAAGGTTGATATTCCACCTGGTTTTAGTGGAAATAATATTAATTATGAAATGCTAAGTAAAAGTCTATGGGGTCACATGCAACATAATCAAAATACTATTGATGATGAAGCATTAAATAGATATGGTGAAAAAATTAGAGCGGAAGAAGCAGCCAAGGCTAAACAACAATATCAAAAAGAATATGAAAATCTAGAAAGACAAAAAAAGAGAATGAATCAGATGAACAACTCCTTAGGTATTTTAACTGGAGCCCAAAACACTTATAAACCCCAACACAGGGTATTTGGTCGTAGACCTAAGCACACTCAACAGAAAGCTCTTGGTTCAAACCCATATGCGAATTGTTTTTAGCTTCTCTTTTAAAATGGGATTGTCTCTTTTTATGATTAGCAATATTTTTTCTAGATATAAATTTACCACAACTACATTCTATCCTTTCACATAATCTGGCGGCATTTTTTTTTTGATAGTTTAAGTTATAGGTTTCCTTATCAATTTCAAACTTATATTTATTTATTACATTTGGAAGTGTTTTAATCCAATATTTTTCATATTCCATTCTATCTTCTTCTTCACAAACTTCAATACACTCTAATCTAAGATCATCATTAGTTTTTGATTTAGCTACAATTTTCCAAGAACTAACCGATAAATTATTGGATGTATAATTATATTTATGCTCACAAAATCTTAACCAAGGGTTTCTACAAGTGCTGCCAACATAGATTTCATCATCGTAAATACTTCCAATCGAGTATATTGTTATCATATTATATATAATCTATATAATATTATAATCAAGAAAACGCGTTACCAATTGATCTTTCTACTCCAATAATTAGCTGAGTTTTTATTATTAGCTGTTAGTTTTCCAGATTTATCTCGTATTCCAGCAGATCTAGCACGGTAAGATTTAACTTGGGCTTTACTAGCACCTTTCTTTTTATCAGTCATTGAGGAATCACCAAAGTGGATTAGACGTTTTTTTCCATCTTTCATCACATATACTGATCCTTTCTTTCCAGCTACTAAACTATGTACAGGTTTGTACAAAGGACGATCCTTCTTCCATTTCTCAGTCGCTTTAGGCATCTATATTAATAGAATATAAATTATTTATTTATCCTCTTTTTTGCTACTTCAAATATTTTAGGATCAAGTTCGAAGCCTATAAAATTTCTTTTTAAATTTTTACAAGCCACTCCAGTTGATCCCGAGCCCATAGTAGGATCCAGCACTGTATCCCCTTCATCAGTCCAGTATTTTAAAAAGAACTCAAGAATATCTAGGGGTTTTTCAGTTTGATGATGGCGTTTACCAATAAAAACCTTGCTTGATTCAAACATAGATACGGGTTCATCTTCCACTTCATTAATAACAGAAGATGGATTAGGTGGTTTAAAGAGGTTGCCATAAGTCTCCCGTGATGCATCTACTTGTTTTTTAACCATACCATAAACCGTTTTCTCTTCCACTACTGATGCTGGATTAGGAGGTTTAAATACTGCACCGTGTGCTTTTTTTCCAAATGTATGACCATTAACTTTACTATTATATTTTTTATAGTTTTCGTCTTTCACCTGTACCAAATCCTTTTTGTCCTTAGCATCGGCTTCTTCCACTTCATTAATAACAGATGCTGGATTAGGTGGTTTAAAAATACTATCACCTTTGGATAGTCTTATTTTTCTCTGTTTTTTTGTTTCGCCATAAATATCTTTCTCTTCAACTACAGATGCTGGGTTTGGTGGTAAAAAGTTATTCATTGTTCCCATTTTGCTTGATTTTCCATATACAGTTTCTTTTTCTATATTATGTTCTTTTTTTGGTTGTATCCGTTTATGGTATTTATCTCTATTATATTTAGGACATTTATCATAAAAAAAATAAACCATCTCGTGGTTTCGCATAGGTCTATTCCTGCTCTGTAGTCCACCAGTCTTATTTCTCTTTTTCCAAACCATATCCATTTTAAATCCCTTTTCCCAGGATTTGATGAGAGTGTGTCCAAATTTAGTAGAACAAAAATGAATACAAGCCACTCTATCGTGCTTTCTAATCCTTTTAAATTGCTTCCAAAACTCCTCCATATCTATCAATATGTCCCACTTGCAATTTGTTTCCCCATATGGAAGATCACATATAAATAAGTCTACGCTTTTATCTTCTATTTTTTTCATTAACTCTAAACAATTTCCATTTTTAATATTCATATGAATTAGATTAGAAATAAAATTCATAGAATAATTTGAAATTTTTTTACTTATATCCAGTTAGTTTTTTAGCCTCTTTAGCCTCTCTATCTGGAAGTTTTCTTTCTATAATGGGTTTAATACTAGTTTTAATTTTATTATCCTGTTGTTTTTCAGTTCTAACTAAAACCTCCTCCAATGTTTTATAAACATCATCTCCATATAGATTAATGAGATGCTTTATACGTCTACATTTATCGCAAAATTTAGATATATAACAATATTCTTTTTCACATAAATAACAACTGAACATTTTGTCTATATTTTTAGATATATAAAAATTTTAAAGTTTAGATTGGGTTCCAGCTCTCTTCTTTTCATCATCTGG
>Ga0181419_1000564_pt1 | contig 12919 bp, 11 predicted proteins | sample 42SPOviralmetaG_FD_130144 | JGI IMG/M metagenome (GOLD analysis project Ga0181419, IMG submission 130144) | Marine viral communities from the oligotrophic San Pedro Time Series (SPOT) site, San Pedro Channel, CA, USA - 42 SPOT_SRF_2013-04-24 | ecosystem: Environmental > Aquatic > Marine > Strait...
AGAACGAATAAAAGAACGAATAAAAGAACGAATAAAAGAACGAATAAAAGAACGAATAAAAGAACGAATAAAAGAACGAATAAGAGAAAAAGACAAAGTGGGGGCGCGGATAGAAGCAAAAGAAGGGCGGGGGGGTCAAGATATCATCCGTATGATTCATCCGGAGGTTTAGATGATTCGCCCAGAGGTTTAGATGATTCGCTAGAAGTAAATCTAAGTGTGCCTCAACCACCAAGTTATCACATAAAAGGTGATAACGATTTTTATATTGGAAATGATGGAATAACCGTTTGTTATAAAATGGGAAACGATAAAACTGAGGAGATCATTCCAATTAGATGGAAATTATTAGAAAAAGTTATTGAAGATTTAGTAAATGAATTTTCCAGAATTGGAAGATTTAATCCAATAAGACATCTTAAATTAAGTCGTTATTTCAGAAAACCGCATCCCGACAAAGTAAATTTTGAAACTACAATAAACACAAGAATACATGAAGTCAATCGTAAATTAGAATTTATAAATCGTTCTAAAATTTATAAACAGAGATTTCATGAGATTTTACATGATAATTTACAACAACAATCAATGGTAAATTTATGTATTGGAACTGAAATGCGACAATATAAACCATTAAACGATACCAGCCAACGGTCGAAGGAATCATCCCGGGACCTTCTGACTCAGGGTATAAGTGTAGGATGTACTTTTCCGGCACCCAATTTTAAAAGTAATTTTACCTTTGATGGAAGTACAAAGTATTGTGTTTGTTCAATGGAGGTTGGATATCCGGTACATTCGGAAAATACCGATTTTCATTTTTTTATTGCGTTAGAAGATCCCACAACAAATAAAATCATAACTTTGGGTTATAGTAATCAAAAAGATTTTAATGTAAAAGATGAATTAGGTGCCTATTCTATTTTATTTCAAAATGAAGGAGTATTAGATTTTTATGATACAGGAGCTTATACTTGTATGGATCTATATACATCAACTTATAAACTAAATGATATGGGATTATTTGGCCCATTTAGTGGAGATAATGATTATAATAATGTAGCTTTTTCAAATAAAGACTATTTTGAAAGAATGTTATTTACAGATTGGGATAGTTTAACAGAGAATGAAAGAAAATTAGCGATAGAATTAGAATTAGATGAAGAATATTGGAATAAAAAATATTTTATGAATTCGGACGACGATTCACAAGAGAAGCACCCCACAGTCGTAATTAATGAAGTGGGTATTTTAAACAGAGAATTTTCCGAATTAACAGACGAAGAAAAAATAAAAATTTCAAACCTAACGCGAAATTTCCCTGATAAAGATCATCATGTGGATATTGTTAAAGATGAAATTTCATGGAACCTTAAAAAAAAAGAATTATCTCATCCCTATACAAATGGATGTAAAATAAGAAAAGTAGTAGAGTGGAGAAATCTATCAGAAGTGCAAATTAAATTTATGAATAAAATAAAAGAAGAGTCCGTAAATATTATAAAACCGGATGGTGGTGATTGCGGTATATATCAAATACCTTATGAATTATTTACTGCCAACAGTCCTGATGATTATGATAAATATCCTTGGATAATAAGTCATAAACAATTGTTAGAAGAAATAAAGAAAAGAAATGAAAATTTATTAGAAAACCTTGAAGAAATGAAACAAATATTAACAATTAACAAAGCAAAATTTAATGGCATGGAATTTAATGAAGCTATAAATGAATCATCAGTATGGGATAATAATGATTTTTGCGTAACAGAACTTAATTTTACGTCTGCTTTCTCTTGTTTTGAAGGATCTTTGTTATTTCATAATTTAAATCTTAATAGTGGTGATGAAGGAATTATAGAAATGTTAGGAAAAGAAGTTAGAGGGAGTGAGAGTAGTAGTGATAGTAGTTCAAGAGGATCAGATAGTAGTGGATCCGATATGGAAGAAGTTGATTAAAATAAAGATTAATATTAAATTTGATATCATATGAAATATTTATATTTATATATATATGAAAAAGAAAAGGACAAAAAATAATTCATTCAATTTATATATTAAATTATTAAATTATTAAATTATTAATTATCAAATTTTAATTTATTATCTAAATCTATCATATTAGATTGTATTATCATATAAAATATTTATATATTTATATATATATATATGAAAAAGAAAAGGACAAAAAATAATAGAACTAATCGTCGTTCTAGAAGAAGATCAAATGGTAGAAGGAGCCGTAGAGTTTCAAGACGTAATACCAGAAAAAAAATAACTTCAAAACATAATTACAGGAGAAGAGTTTCTAGGAAAATTTCAAAAAAACACAATACGAGACAAACTGGTGGTATGGACGCCTCGAAGGCGCCTGCTGATGGCGATAACACTGCGGACGAGGTGCATGGGAAGGGAGCGGCTGGGAAGGGAGCGGATGGGAAGGTTAAGGTGGATCAATTGCCTACTGAAACGGAAGGCATCAGTGCAAGCGACTCTGGCCTATCGGGTATGACTCCTCGCGCGCTTATGAAGAGAGCGGAGGATCTCGCCATCGACGAGGACAAGATAGAGGTGGCAGACGGCGCGCCCGACCGGAAGGCGGCATTTATCGACCTTATCCAGCAGCATCAGAAGGCGTCCAGTCTGCGAACGGTGGCTTTGCAATTAGAAGGGGAAAATATTGAATTTAATCACCAATTAAAATTGTTAGCTATGAAACGCCCGTATGAATTGCCTTTAGTTGAAAGAGTAAAATATAGAGAAGATATTTTTAAACCTGTTTTCTTAGAAATGGTTCAAAAAGCACCAGTTAAAGATATTAATACAGATGATATGCTAGTTTTTTGTAGAGATTGTGTAAATAATCCAAAACTATCAAAAATATCTTTAAAAATCGGTGGATATGAAAATTCTGGTATGTTCGTTGATGAAGAACTAAGTATTATATATAAAGTTAATATTTTATCTGAAAGAAAAGTAATGGAAAAATTAACTAGCTCAAATGAACATGTATTCAGCAAACTAGATGTAATGAATGAATGGTATTATTCTATTGTTTCAAACTTTCATCAAATTTCCCCTGATCCATTAAATTTATATATCTGTAAAACAGGTACCCAAATAGTTTTTATTATGTCTTTTAGAAAACATATACCAATTCCCCTTTCAAGTGATTCCGATCAGCTACCACGTCTGGGTTCTTTTATGCTAGTAAATCCTGACCCCGAATGGGATGGTATTACTACATTAGAGAAAGAAATTCCTAGTTTAGAAGTACGAATGAAAAGTATGAATATTGTCCATATGGATACACACTTTGGTAATATCGTTTATGATCAAGAGAGAAAAAAAATACTATTAATTGATTGGGCGTCTTGTAGAGAAGGAGATGCAAGCACGCCTGAACTAAGTGAGATAACTAATACCGGGATTTTTAAATGGTATGAAGATAGAAAAAGAGGATCCGATATGGAAGAAGTTGATTAAAATAAAGATTAATATTAAATTTGATATTTTTTTATAAAGATATTATAAAAAAAAACAATTCAATCATGTCCGAAGATACATATGAAAGAGTCAAACAAATCGCTGAAAATGGAATTGAATCCGGAAGATATCCCCTTGATTCGGGAGGTATGGATACAGACGATGAAATATGGATTGATGAGAATCCACAATACATCGAGAATGTAGAGAATATTTATAAAGAATTACTCGAAGAAAAAAACAAAACAAAAAACAAAACAAAAAACAAATCAAAAGTTTCAGAGAAAAATTAATTATAAAAGTTATCTTTATCATTAATTAATTATACTAATAAAAGGCTGACTATCATAATCATATTCCAACATTACATATGGATCATCATCATCCCATATTTCATCATCATGTTCTTCAAATAATATAAAATCAAAACATGCCTCTTCTAATTCACGCCGCGTGATATTTGTATACTTATTCATAATTAGATTCAAACATATATTTTTTTCACGAATCGTTTGCTCCTTTCTTACACTAATACCATTATCTAAATCATAACCAACCTTCATAAATCCTTTACGAAAATAAAGAATTTCACGAATACACTTGGAATTTATTTTCCATTCTCTATGTGAAAAAGGTATAGGACATGTTATCGGAACCATTGATGTCATCATATTAAACAAACCCTTACTTCTCAATTCTCTCGCATTACTCCATCTATCCCGCATTGTCAATCTCATAGAACAATGAAATTCTCTTGATTCATTTTCTATATACAAATTCCTCTTTATCCTTAATATATTCATGAAATAAAATACTAATTCTGGATCTTTCAAATAATTAATAATACCAATCATTACCAATTCACTCCATGTGAAAGACATCTCCCAATAAAGAAAAGAAACAATATCAAAGATAAATACTTAAAACTTTTAATACTAAACCTTGTCTGCTTAACCGGTGCTCCCTTACTCGTTTTCATGTTTATTTATATTCATTTAAAATAATTCAAATTTTAAACAAACACATAAAATTACCTCACTTTATCACCATATTCTTATCATCTTATATTTATAATTCAAAATTTATATTTGATGATTTTTTTTGATGCATCCTTATCTCAAATATTAAACGATTTTTACATATATCATCATCTTCAAATATATTCATAAATATATTTAATATAACCAAATCACCAGGATATTCATCTTTTAATAAATCTTTTAATGACTGTTTTAAAAAAACCTTTAAATGTTCCATTCTATCCGTATATAACTTAGATATTACATCATTTATTTTTTCATCCGGAATAGTTTTTATTTGATTATCATTTAAATATTTTTCATAATTTGATTTAACATAAAAAAAAATTAAATCTTTAATTGTACTTTGGAGATTACTCATTATCTAATATACTCAAATATATTTTTATTTTTTTAAACTTTAAACTTTAAAAGATATCTTTTAAAATTATTTATCACACGGATTATCCCACTGACACATCTTTTTATCTCCATCATCATAATAATAACAATACCGACCATTATAATCTTCACTGCCCCTCCTAGTCCATCCTTCCGGTAATTTCTTCTTCTTTTTATTTCTCGCTTCAACACCCCAATATAACCCTATATCTTTCCCTTCATTCGTCCAGTATGGATGAATACCAAGTAGAGGTATCTTCCAAACATGAATTATCGCATAAAGTTCATGAATAGTCATGATTTTACCCTCCGTATTCAACCTATGAAATTCATCATATCTATCATCCGTATCTGTACCCCAAGTACTCTTACCAATACAAGGTTCACCACTACGGGCCAATTTATTAAAATACTCATAATTTGGATACTTTGTCTCTCTCTCGTCCTCACATATCATTAAACTATTACATTCAAAGAGTACAACATCATTACCATCCAAATCCTTTGATTTGATACTCCTCCGATCTCTGTTAAAATGGCCATCATAGCGCGTATCCCAGAAATATATCATCTGTCCTTCGGTCACCTTTCTATCCAAGAAACAACCCGTGTGTTTCTTATAAAAATTTTCTTCCGCTTCCTCAACTCCTTCTCCACCCTCTTTAAAAATGTATTGAGTCGTTTTCCCCGCGTGACCACCATGCTTCCGCAACGTCTCAGAGAGATAATCCCTGTCTAACCCGGGAAACCTCTCTTGTAGATTAACCAGCTCCTTGCTCAAATGAGACTCAGCCATGTTCGTATATATTGACATCCGACGATGAATGATATGTTTTTATTTATTTAAAAGAATATATAAAAATCAAATTTGAAAAGAATACTTTTTAAAAGACATCTTATTAAATTTGACTAACTTTAAATAAATATAAAAAAATACTAAAATACTAAAAATACTAAAAATACTAAAACCAAAAATCAAAATGAGTAGAAAAAAAGATATACTTGATCATTCCGGAGAAACAAACTTATCATTTACAGAATTAATTATTGCAATCATCCATCTATATGGAACAAATGGTGATATTAAACCTGATTCTATCGTCGCAACCCAAGAAGAAATTTCCATTGAATCAGCCGAATTAAACAAATTATTAAATGATATTCTAACAAAGGATGGAGCAGATATGGCATGGTTTATACACAATACACCGCTCGCAAGAGAAAAACTAAACTGGCATTATGATACTGTTAAAGGTGAAGGATATATTACTAATAATACATAAAAAATACATAAAAAATAATGCGTGAATGATTGTGAATGATTGTGAATGATTGTGAATGATTGTGAATGATTGTGAATGATTGTGAATGATTGTGAATGAGGATGATTGAATTATTTAATGAGATTGAAGGCTTCTAAGAGATCTTTGAGAGGTATCTCACGTATCTCCTCATATTCACGACCCTCATACGTGAATGTTGGTTTTGGGTTCTCTATGTCCCGCACAATGGGTCCAAAGAGACTATCATGGTCAGAGCTCGGATGAAGGATCCGTAGGGCGTCGGTGATATCGGCATTCCGGTACCGGGAAAGCGGCTCTGAACATGGTGGCGGGCTTTGCCCCTGTATCCAATGACACTCCTGCTTGACACCGTTGATAATGGTCCACTTTGGCTGCGACATGTTATGAGATTCGTGAGATTCTTGGGATTCTTGTGAATAGACCGTGATACGTTTTGTTTAAATTGTGAGTCATATAAAAAATCAAATTTTTTCTTTACTGACTCATTTTTTGTGTTGATTGAATTATCACATTGAAAAATAAACTGACCCAAAAAGAAATATCAATCTCCTGATCCACCAACAAAGATTATCCGATTATATGATTCCAAATTTAGACGCTAATTTGTGAAATAACTTTTTATTTAATTGATAAGTAATTAGTACATATAATGGTATAAATACAAATAAAGTTTTGATTTCGTGATCTTCTAAATTATGAATTTCTGTCATTAATCCTAACTCTGGCGATTTTTCTTTAATTTCATCAATCGGTTTAAAAATATTTAAATACTCAGGCGAAATCGTTGCTACATATCCTATAAAAAAAGCTGGGAAAAATGATACACCAACCATTTCAAATATTTCATTACGACGATTATTAACACGATATAAAACAATCAGTGAATAAATTATTAATATTAATCTTAATGGAGACGGAGATATTTTTTCTATCAAAGGAACTTTAAAAATTTCTTTTAAATATTTATTCATATATATATATATATATAGTATTTTTTATAATCATAAAAAACTGTTATTTTTTGATGGATAAATTGATATATTAATTGATTGGAAAAGTGGATTTTAGAAGATTTATTAAGAATGAAATTTAATCAAGTCCGTCAAAGGATGTGGGGGAAGGGGCAGCTTCTTCTGCGAAATGCCCCGCTATCGGAAGATCCCTATAATCTGACAAACTAGCCTGAGTCTCAGAATTCTGAGGGAGGCGATTGAACTCTTCACCTTCTCCCGAGAATTCCATGGGATTAAAGCTTGAAGTATCATGTCCTCCCCCATAATAATCATCCTCATTAAGACTTATCCCCGTGTGAACATCAAAGTGAATGAATTTCTCTTCTTCCATGAAAACACCCGCATTGGGAATACGAATTATTCTACTTACCCTTGTGGTCATATTTTCTACCACGAAACAATGCGACGTCAATGTAGAACACTTCACACGACCATTCGGATGCACATTGATACTTTGACTTTGAAGCCCTATCATACCCGAAAGTGTATCAGCATTCATATACCTACACCAAGTGTATCTGTATAAATCCGTACCCGTATTAAAGAATACGATCTTCCTTTGATTCATGCGACGACGAATGCACAGATTAATCTCAAAGATATTTCTCTCTCCCAGTACAATATTGTCTGCTGAATAGTATCTAACTTTCCTCGAAATATGACCACGAACAATCTTCTGAATGAGAATCGCAGATTTTTCAAGGAATTCTGGATCACTCCTCCTCCTTGAAAGAATCATCAGAGAATATCCCCTGAATGCTCTCTGAATAGTAACAATTTTTTTCCTCGCCAACTCTGGATCTGATTGAAGCAAATTCTCCAAAGGAAGCGGGATATTCCTGGAAAACTCAGAAGCTTCTTCCGACAACTGTTCCAAAAGATATCTTTCATCTTCAATGTCAATATCTTCCATATGTGCGTCGGCGTAATTTGGAAGATATTGATTCCGTGTCTCTCGCGGAATTTCATAGAGATAAACCGAATGATCATCGTCCTCAGGAAACTCTAAATCGTGAGCCATATCCGTGATCCACTCATGATCAGGAAGACGAATCGCACCAACCTTAGCAGCCTCGGAAATAATCCAATTCAAACGAACAGTTGATCCCATCCATTTGCAAACATTCTCACGCGTCTCACGCAACTGTTCCTCCTTCAATTCAATGATCTTAGCATCATGCTTTTGACCCATCAACTTCGCCTCCCTCAAATCTTTAATTATTTTGTTGTCTTCATCCACCTCTACCAAAAGCGTCTGCACCTGTTCACCCAGAGAAGCAGTCGTCAATTCAATTTCTTCTCGCGATTTCTTCAATTCGGATACCAAACCCTCATTTGTCTCCTCCAACTCACCTACCCTCTCTACCAACGCGACAACTTTCTCCCTCAAATTCGCCTCACCCGACTTAAAACGGTTTTTCTTGTTCTCCAAATACTGCATTCGGAATTTGAGACAAACCATCTCCTCTCCCCTTTCCCTGAGTCGTTCCTCCAATTCCAACTCTCTCTCGGATTTGGGTAGACCCTGCGACTCACCTGCGACCTGCGACCCTGCGACCTGCGACCCTGCGACCTGCGACCCTGCGACCTGCGACCCTGCGACCTGCGACCCTGCGACCTGCTCCCCTGGAAGACTATCCAGCTCCAACATTGGACGGAACACTCCTCCCTTGTGGAAAATCGGGTATTTCATCATTTTTTTGACGAGATTGTTTATTAGTATTATTTCACTTAAAAAAGTCAAATTTTTTTTAAAAAACGACCCAAATTAGACAAAATGAGTCAGTGACCCCGAAAATGAGTCAGTGACCCCGATAATGAGTCAGAGACCCAAAAAACGAGTCAGAGACCCAAAAAACGAGTCACAAAGAACAAAATTTGATTCTCCTACCAATTGGAATATTAAAATTGAACCCACCAAAACACACCAAAACCACCAAAAACCACCAAAAACCACCAAAATGCTGTTCCAGAATTTCCAGCGTCTCGCATTCGTCGTCCTCATGATGGAGATTTTCAGATCTCTCCACGCGACCGGGATCTTCCAACCCGTAGAGGATTACCTGGAAGATCTCAGACTGAGATTCACTCAGGGAGTATTCCTCGTCTTTATCAAGGCGGGGGGGGTCCTCTCGGTCGCGATGATCATTTGGAGAATCCTTGCATTGATCCACCCCATCTACTACCTTATCTTCTTCACCAGCCTCTACATCCTCTATGGAAATCACAATTTCTTCTCAGTCTCAGAAGAAGCTGTCCTCCTCAACAAAGAGGAGATTTTAGAAGATATCCTCCAAAGCGACTGGGATATCGTCAGCAAGGAAATTGAATTGAACCGGACCGATGAGGACTGGCAAATATACGAATAATCACAAAATCAAAAAAACCAAAAAAATTCACAAAATCAAAAAAACCAAAAAAATTCACAAAATCAAAAAAACCAAAAAAATTCACAAAATCAAAAAAATTTTTTATGAATTTGACCCAACACCAAAAATGAATCACCTGTCTGAAATGAGTCGGGTAGTCTAAATTTGATTTTCTTATTGAGGATATATCAATAAACACAAACGGTTCACTGCTACAAACAGTTCTCAACCAACTCAACCAATCCAACCCAAAACCAAACCAACCAACCCAGGATGTCCGGATTCAACCCCACAGAGATTGAGCTCCCGGTGGTGTTCCCAATGCGCGACGGGGATACCATCTCTTTCGCATTTTCCACCACACACTGGAACATTTGCGACACAACCTTCGGAATCTTCGGCGAAGATATTGACGCCATCTACGAGATGATGGAGGCGGCCGAGCATGAACACTTCGATCGTCTCCATCGGAAGATCTGCAAGGTGGGTGATGAAATCAAGGTGAGCCAGATTTTCTGCCAGGGACCGCTGCACTGCCCAGCCAACAGCTGGTGGGATTATCACCCCGACGGTGTCTCGGTCCTCCCCCATTATATCGCGGAGACCCTCCAAGAAGCCGAAGAGGACTTTGAATACGAACAGTGGATCAACTCCAAACAGTACAAGAAGTCATTGCAGGAATCCAACTTCCACAAGTTGGCCTCCTGCGAAAAAGGATACAGTCCTCCATGGACTGGCTCTTGTGTGGAAGACAATGCCACGACAACCACGAGTCAAGGCAAACCATGTGTTCTTCACGAGTCCTTCTTCAAGGTCCGCTACAATCTGGATGTGGAGATAGTTACCCATCACCCACCAGATAAGAAGGGCTACGCGAAGGGAACCACAGACTACGGCGACGTCTACATCCCCTTCAAGTTCTGGAAGTATCTCCCTTCTATCGGAGCTACAACCAAAATGTCCGTTGCCTTGCAAGATGTAGGCGGTGGCGGAAAGAAAGCAAATGGATTCCGATGGACCGCCATCTACCAACACGACCCCACATACAAATAGATACAAATAGATACAAATAGATCCAAAATCAAAAAGACAAAAAACAAATCAAGCGAAAGACAAAAAAAACCAAAAAAAAACCAAAAAAATTTTTTATGTAATTGACAACTCTAAAAATGAGTCAGGCGTCTCAAAATGAGTCAGGTAAATCAAAATTTGATTTTTCTTATTGAGGATATATTAAACCAAAAAAAAACTCGTTTTGTAGTCCTCAAACACTACCGAACATTTAATTTATTAAATTTCATATGAACCACGACATCATGTGACATCGGGCGGCCGGAAGGGCCGCTAATAGGGGATGTGTCCTCTCCCTGACGAATATCCTGTCCCACCTGAAAGGCGAGTCCTGGGTGGTCAAAAGGAAACTGCAATATATCCAATGCGAGGATCGGCCAACCTAAGTGGGGGGCGCGAGTAGCATGCAGTAGACACAAAAAGGAATAGTCGCCAATCATACCTCTGGCGCCTGCTCTAAAACATAAGTATCATAATCGGCTCCTAGGCCAAAGGAGGTACGAGCAGAGTATGGGTCCGTGTAGCATGTGACCTTAATATTGAATCCCGATAGAATAGAATGACATCGGGGCATCACGACTTTCCAGGTCGCGACCTCCTTATGGTCGCACTTAAATGAATTGAAAGTATGCGGGAAATTTTGGCTAATAAGCCGGGACGTTGTCCGTGATGTGAGTGGGGATGAAATGCCTAAGGGATGTTTACCTAACTCAGACAATACCTACCAACCTAAACCGGGGAATGAACTCCGGAGCTAATAATACGCCTCAGTGCGTACCCATTTATGGGGTCAGAGATTGCTCTGATTAGATTGAGATATCACACGATCGCCATTCGTCCACCTGCTTCATTGCGGGCGTAGTCTAAGGGTCCTCTGTGAATGCAAGCGTTGTTGGTAGGATATACTAAAATTTTTTTTGTATTTTTGTAAACTCAAAAAATGAGTCAGTGACCAACAAATTGATCGGCAAATGGAAATTTGATTTGGAGATATTGGTCATTCAATAACAACTGCAAACCGCAAACCACAAACCGCAAACCGCAAACCCACAAACCGCAAACCGCAAACCCACAAACCAAACCAAATGCCCCACCTCAATCAACACGAGGCCGCCCGCAAGATCCTGAAAAGGTTCTCCGAGGAAGAACCCTTCACCGTTCTCCTCGCTCAAATGCAGAGCGGGAAATCTGGGACCTACCTGATGGTCGCTCTTGAAATGCTCGCCCAAGGTATCATTGAGTATGTTTTCTTCATCTCCGGAGCCACCGACGTCCTCCTCCGCCAACAGATGAAGGACAACGTTGAGGAGGCAATTGAAGTGTTCTGCGCTGACCTAGACGAAGATTCTGAGGAGAGAATCAACAAGGCCAACGAAGAACAGAAAATCATCGTCGCATTCTCTAATGAACTCAAAAAAGAAAACCTGCGAGTTCCCAACAATTCTCTCATCATCCACGATGAGTGCCACATGGCACAGTCCAAGGAGAACATCCCCTTCACCAAGTTCTATCGGCCCAACGGACTCGAATCCACCCTCTTCGGAGACTTTTCCCCACTACGGGAGCGCAACATCTACATCCTCGGTGTCAGTGCTACCCCATTCTCCGAGATCGTCTCGAACCAGAAAGCGATCAACGACGACTGGTCTTCTCAGGAAAAAGAATCCATGGAGAATTTCTCAATCTCTCCCAAAAACATCGAACCAATGGGACCAGGCGATGGATACATCGGTGTCAAAGATTTCATGGACAACGGTTCCATCTCCTTTGACTCTCAACCCATCAAGACCGGATCAATCCACCACATTGTTTCCAAAATCAACGAGAAAAAAGAAAAGTACTCCTGCAAATATCTCATTGTCAGGACACACAAGAGCAAAGGAGATTCGGCCGTTGTCAAGGATATCGCATCCGCAACTGGATGCATCTACAAATCCAATTTTCCAGGAAATCTCCCAGAAGACAACATTGACATCTCCGAAAAAGGATCTCTCAACTCACCACCACTCAAAACAACCATTGTCCACATCTGCGGCCGCCTTCGCATGGGTCAAGTCCTACCCAAAAAACATGTGGCAATGGTTTACGAACAGAGCGCCGATCCCAAAGCCGACACAATCCTCCAAGGTCTCCTTGGTCGCATGTGTGGCTACATCACCGGGGGAGCTCACATTGACGTTGACATCTTCATCTCACCCTTAGCGAAAGAATCCATCCAAACATATTCGGACGCTTGGTCAAAAGATCTCACCCAA
>Ga0181419_1000566_pt1 | contig 12907 bp, 4 predicted proteins | sample 42SPOviralmetaG_FD_130144 | JGI IMG/M metagenome (GOLD analysis project Ga0181419, IMG submission 130144) | Marine viral communities from the oligotrophic San Pedro Time Series (SPOT) site, San Pedro Channel, CA, USA - 42 SPOT_SRF_2013-04-24 | ecosystem: Environmental > Aquatic > Marine > Strait...
AGTTTTCGTTTATCTTGTCAACTGCCGCGTTGACATTGTCTGCAAGATCTACTATTTGTATTTGATTATTTCCGTGACTCATTTTTTATCCTCTACTAAACGAAAAAGTAATTCTTTTATATCCTTCATATCATTTTTTAGTGTATCTACATCACTCGAAAGATTTTTAATCACTTCAGTCTCTTTATTTTTTATACTTTTTATCTTCTTAGCTCTTGCAATTTCATTACGATTGGTATTCAAAATTGCCCCCGTTCTTTTATCACGAACTAAATTTGTATGTCCTTGAACCTGTACATGTTTCATTATACTACTAACGCAATCGCCCTCAAGTCTTGAATAGTGGGAGACTTAGATGAATTCATCGATTTCATAACAAGTTTTACCTGAAATGCTGAAAACTGAGTTGTGTTATGTGTAAACTCATAGTCTCTAAATGTGTCTGGATTATCGTCACTAGGAACTGGTTCATCTATAGTAACCTGTATCCAATCTGAATCAGATAACTTATCCTCATCTGCAGCTGTTTTAACATATACTTCAAAATTTGAAGTAGATGGTCTGTTTGCTGCAAATATAACTTTCAATCCTTCTGAAGCATCATCAATCACGGTTGGGGTTGTTATGTGTTGAGCTGCATCATTATTATCTATCACGTTTTCTAATGCTAATACGGACACTCTTTGTAAATCAATTATTGGTGAAACTTTAGAATCTTGTGTACTAAGTGATAATGTAAACCTAATACTTTCACTGGAAGAATTATCCGCAGCTGCAATAACTTTAGGTTCGTTGTTAGAATTTACATTATTTAAGAATACTGATGATGACTGATTGGACAGATTGTAATTAGTTATTGGATCATTAGAACGATCCGTGCCAAAAGATTTCCCAGAAACTTGATTCACAATTGAAGAAATACTAGTGCCGTTTGGAGTTATTGTTTGGATTTGTGGAATGAATACATCATACATTGCTTGTTTTGTAACAACAACATTGTTTCCTCCACCTACTAAGTCAGAAGAACTCGAACTCGTAGTAATATTATAACCTTTCCATGTGGGATTAGATATTGTGAAACTTCCATTAACATCCGAATCAGTTAAGTCTCCAAAAGTGTTGACATTAGATAAGGTAACAATATCACCATGTACAAATCCATGACCTTCGTGATATATTTCCACTTCAGTGGAATTGGTGGTGGTTTCGATAGGATTATTTTGTAACGTGACCTTTGGTAAAGACTCATTACTCAATAGAAGAGTTCCCGAAGAGTTGAATTCTGCTCGGTCCAATTCAAACATTAAGTCTTTAGTTTGGTCAGGTGTCCATGTCGATCCGTTTTGTGATAAGAACAAAGAACCTAAAGTTGGTTGTCTAGATACTTTATCTTGTCTAGATCCCACAATAGTCTGTGAAGTTTCTGCCACATAAACATTATATTCTACAGATTCGGCTAAAAGAACTACCGCATATTCTTCACCGCTTGTTAAATAAATTGGTTCGTCAAATTCGACCGTAGTGAAATTCGACTCAACACTGGACATGGTAGTACTATCGTCGAAAGTTGTTACAGTAATATCTGAGGGATTTACAAACTTAACCGCGCCCGGTATTATTTTGGTCGTGGGAATACCATTTTCCACTGGTCTTATTTGTACTTGTAATGGAATTACACTATCTTTACTTTCAACAAAAACACGAACTTTAGTTAAAAAGATCCCATTTGGATTTTCTATTTGATCTATGAAGAAAGTTTGAGCCAAAGGATCTTGTCTACCCATTATCCTATCCATCACACGGGTTGTTCTTACAGTCCTCTGTACAGTTTCTATTGTACCTGTAGAAGTATAAGTTGCACGTGTTGACGACATTGCCTCAGACTCATCATTTACATTGACATCTAATAATTTTAATACCTGTCTTCCAGTTCTAAAACTTAGGCTTGTTGTGTTAGGTATAAAGAAACTACCATTCAATTCACCTTTAGAGTCTGTGATTAAATCATCCTTACCACCTAGTTCACTAGGATATTCTAGAGCGTTAGAATATTCAGTCCCAAACTCTTGGGTGACATCTGAGAATCTTGAGAAAGAAGTTTCCGGTCTTACCCAATCACTAACAGATTCATTTCCAAAATAGGCAAACATTTTAGTGTTAGGTCTTAATCCCTTTGCAGAAAAGTTTACAATCCTAGATCTCATAAATGGAACTATCTGCACATCTACAATTCTTTCTCCTACAAATTCTTGAATCGATCTGGCGATAGAATTAGTAGGAATGTTTCTAGTAGTTTCCAAAGAACCTAATAACGGTCTAGTTTCCAAATCTTCTCGGACATCTTCAAATCTTCTTACATTTGTTTGCATAACATCGGGAAGACTACTAGTTTCAACCCACTCGTCTGAAGAAGGAGAAAGTTCTAGATGTCCAGTTTGAGTTATTACCGCAAAAGGATTTACGTTCATGGTTCCAGTAGCCAATTTCTGTGAAACTATATTAACATGTGTGTAGGGTAGAGTCGTGACATCTCCACTTTTTGCAATATCGGTCGAATTGTTACTAGAAGAATATGAAAGACGAATTAAGTTTTCCCTAAACGAAGGCCTTAACTGATTGAATGGATTTATAGATGCCCTATAGTCTTCATTGTTGATATCTGAAAAATTGAAAGTACTAAAGTTGTCAGCAATAAATCCAGCCTTAGTTCGAGGATTACCGTTTGCATCGAGAACTGTTAATGCATTTGTGTTTGTTTCTAATAAACTCAAAGTAGTAAGTTCATATAAATTTGTTACTCTTTCTTCAATTTTTCCTATATCCTTCATTGTAAATCTTTTATTGGAAACAAAAGAACTAGTTAAATCTGAAGAATCAAAGGTATATGGGTTCAACTTGAACTTATAAAGAGCTAAAGAACTGGTCGGTATTTCTGGTTCGCGAGGAACTTCGGATGGTTCCCCCTGTATAACTTGAAGTTCTCCAAACCCAACATCACCACGACTGTCCTTAGAATTAGCAACCAAAACATCAATACGAGGTAGATAGTATTTCACTTCATCTAATGTGATTGATGATGCGTTTTGTGGTAATTTGACCACAGAGAATGTCGACGGCGATGAAGATGTAATGGTTGGTCTAAAGTCTAAAACATTTCTTAAAGAAATTTTTTCACCTGCGGCCGTAACGTGAGTTGGAATATTATCATAACCAACGGAATCGTAAGAATCCGCTGAAAAATATGTTCCTTGATCACTATGAGAAAAATGAGTAAAGTTTACTTTAACTTCTACATTATCGGATGGATAAGAATATCCACTCTTTATTTTTATCTTGGCAAAATCGTAATAATTATCCTTTTGTCCACCATCAAAGACAAATTGATGTGTCAAATCCACAAATGATCCATCACCGTCTTTTATTTCTACTGACTCAAGGGATATTCCGTCAACTACTCCTAAACTTATCTCAGAGGGTGGGGGAGAAGATGTGGAATATGTAAATATAGACTCAGGAGTTGCCGTTGTTTTAGTTCTATTTGTTGCGGATATTACATCATATATTAGAGCAACATAATTTTGTGAGGAATCTAATCCGGTGTACTTTCCTGTATCATCTGGAGCTACGTTTTGTATTTCGCCGTTTTCTTTCGCTAGTATCCATCCACTTTGTTCTACTCCACTGAGAGACAATGTGTTGTCCGACTGAACAGTAAGTGAAGATGAATCAAAATATTTTTGTACTGTGTATGAAGCGGCACCAACTGTTTTTGGAGAAGACGATGGTAAAGGAAATAAAAGATTATTAGATGTGGTTCCATGAATACTATTATCTAATACTGGAATCAGGTTATTTGAATCTGAATCCTGTAGATGTGTAACATTTCCAAAACTTTGATCAGAATTCATCTGTATGTTGAATATGTAAGCTCGGTATCCGACAGCGTCTTGTTCTATCCCTCTAAGATTTGTGGTTCCTATAGTTGTTGAACCATTAGAGTCAGTTACTACCAAATCTAATGTGCCAAAAACATTAATGTTTCCTAGTCCCTGTGTATTATCTGGATCAATATAAATGTAATTTCCAAATGTAGCTGGAACGGATTCTAATGTTTTAGTTACAGTTTGTCTCGCTTTTGGAACTGTTATATCTGTAGTTCCTATTTCTAAACGATAACCATCAACATACGCTATTCCATCAGTCACGTCTAGATTTAGGTTAGTCTCGTCCTTTTCTTCAAATATGGCTTTAAACTCATCGACCACATAATCACCAGATTCTTCTTTTGTTCTTTGTGCGAGTAAGTGGTTAATTCTATTATATGCATCAAAGGTACTCACTTCACGTGTAATAATACCATCCACTACACGAGCAACGAATACAAAGTTTTGGTCTGAATCTATCTGATCTGAGGTTGTAGGGGTTAACTTTATTTGATAACGATGTGCCCCAGGCGCAGTTATGTTAGGAACCTCCCCTTGATTATCATATAGTTCGGTATCTTCAGACTCAGTAATTATTTTTTGTTCTATTAAGAATCCAATATCAGTCGTTGGTGTGGAACTATACTTGTCTATGAAAGCACTACCACCTTCCATATAAACAAAATGACCTTGAGCAAAAAAATCTCCAGCAGAGAAGTAGGCTTTAGTTGAACGACCCGCTACTGGTATTGTCGAGGTATCGGCAGATGCAACGATTAAATTTGTAACCGTTGTACCTACACCAACTAAGGTGTCTGTGGCAGAAACTCTAGGTGAGATACTGCTATCTGATATAGATGAAGTATCAGTATACTGAACATAGAGTGTTTTTGGATCTGCGTTTGTAAGATCAACTACAACATCAAGTATTTTTAGTTCTATAGTTCCATTAGTTACTGTCTTACCAATCAAATCCGAATCGATAACACTTGAATCATCTAATCTGATGTATTCTATCTTATTATCGACCGTTGCACCGCCAGGACTAACCAAAGCTCCCTCTTTAAATATGTTTCTTCCAAATCTAGCAATCTCTTCTTGGATAATTGTCTGAGATTCTATTAATTCTCGTGCTTGAAGTGCTTTACCGGAATTAAACAACACTCGGTAATAACCATCTTCGGCTTTATAGAAATCTCTATATGTTTCTTTGAAAGTTTTATTTGTAAAATCTACCATGATTTATCCTAAAGAGTTATTACTACTTTGATGTCTTCTTGTTGTTCTAGATCTCGTCTAATTTTACTGCGATTCTCTACATATAACACATCACCTGAAAATTTGTCTATTCCATTTACCGGAGATATCGAAGAAATTTCTCCGATACCCACAACTCCACTCTGTGTTATGTTCTCAGAATCTTGAAAGGATTGGAATCCCGTAAAGGAATTTTGATGATAAGAAATCATATTACCTTCAGATTCGTCAACAAAAGCTTCCGCTTTAGAGGTTTCTCCGATTATTTTTTTACCCACCTCAAAAGGAGAAGAACCCGTCAATGTTAGTGAGGATAATGTTTTAGTGGACATTCCAGTATAAAGATTACCTTCCGGTGTTAATGGATTTTTAATGACTCCAATTTGTCTGAAATAATTTTCGACGATGAAGGTATCATTCTCTGTACCATTAGGTTTTATACTCATTAGAACCGAACTCGACTTCAAATCTTCAATAGGACTAAATCCTATCCCGTCAGAACTTGTTATGATAGGTCTTATGACAGCATCAGAACCAACATCACTAGTAACTTTTATATTTGCATTAACATAATCCTTACCGTAGTTGGTCATTTCCACTCTTACAATTTGACCATTTTTTATATGAGCGGTAGCTTCAGCTTCACTCCCATCACCTTCAACTGTCAATGTCGGTACAGTAGAGTATCCAGATCCTCCATTATCAACAAAAGCACTAATAATCTGACCACCAATAGAAGCTTCTCTAACAGCAAATTGTCTGTCTTCTATATCGCTACCACCCGTTGATGTCGCATGTTCTTGAACCGGAAAATGATTTGATGATAGTATATTTCTAATTTGTTCTGTACTCAGAGAAAATAAAAACTTCCAAGTATAACCATCACTAGTGCTAAAAGGTTGTTCATATGGAAAATTTAAGTTTTCAAAATGAGGTTCTATCATAGAAGGTACTGAGACACCATCAGAGTCCTTTCCACTCTCCAAACATATGTAAACATCTTTAGAGTCTGTGAGAACATAACATGGTGGGGTTATGGTAGAATGGGGAATAGAATTATCCCATCCAGAATAAATTGTTCCGGAAGACCAATTAACCCTCTTTACTACAAGAGTCGAATTAGCAACTTCAATTTTTTTGATAGATTGTAAATTATTTCTAAATTCTTTTTCTTCAGTTAGAGAATTAACAGGAAATATCGGACTATCACTATCATTATCGAATACATCGGATTTACCAATGCCAATGTAGTACTCGTCAGAACTGTTTTGAATATTATCCAACAAATTTTCTGCTAGAATTTTACTCATTGATTTTGTTACTATAGCTTTCATATTTTTTTCCTGTTAAAAAACCATATATTATATATAGTATTTAGTCTATTCGTTAAACGATTATGCAGTTAAGTCACCTAATTTAACTCTGATATTACCAGAATTGTCAAATATTTTTAATACCGTATCCTTTATTTCCATTCTTTGACCAGTTGTGTCGCTTCCAACGTTTAGTCCACCCGTGACTTCCGCGTTAGCTAATTTTACAGTATTACCAGAAACTTCAAATGGTGCTACCGAACTACTGTCTGTAACAACCTTAAACTTATCTGCTGTCAATACAAAATCGGAAGTGACTCCATTATTATTTAACTCGAATCCAGCAAAATGGCCATTAACATCTAAGTCCACAAAATATTTGGCACTTACATCCGGTATAGAACCTATAGCACTATTTAATGTTGCGGTAGTAACAAGTCCGGAAGTTGCGGTAGCAATCTGATCACCTATGCCGGAAGATAGGGTTGACAGATCTCCCGATATTACTGATATATCACTATCAGTTTCATCAATTCTAGTCTCTAGACTACTAACAGCACCTACGGTAGCAGCAAGACCAGTATCACTATGGTTAACTGTTGCTGCGAGAGATACTATATCAGAATTTAATGCTGATAAACCAGTTTCACTGTGATTGATTTGATTTGATAAATTGGAAACGGATGAAGTTGAAGCCTTTCCTGATACTGTGGAATTTAAGGAAGTAATTTTAGATTGGAGTGCGTTGAGACCTGTAGAATCGTCTGTGATATCTTGTTGCAAACTATCAATAGCGGAAAAGGTAGTTCCACTATCCAAATTTGCTTCAAGTGCGGTTACTTTACCCTGTACGATGACTAGGTCCCCACTTGACGCTTTTTGAGAGATGAGAGAAGATAATCCATCGGTTACGGAGGTTGAAGCTTTCCCCGCTACGGTACCATTCAAGGAAGTAATCTTAGATTGAAGAGCGTTGAGACCTGTGGAGTCATCTGTAATATCTTGTTCCAGACTGTCAATAGCATTAAAGATGGCACCACCACTATCCACAATCGCTTCAAGATCAGTGACATCTGATTGAACAATTGACATGCTATCGCTATCTGCGTTAACACGTGAGGTCAATGCGTTTACTGCTGTAACGGTTGCTTTATCTCCAAGGTCAGTTGTTAACTGCGCGATATTACTCTGATTCGTCGAGATGTTTCCGTTGGCGGTATTTACTTGTGACTGCACCCCAGAAACGGCCGAAACACGAGCGTTGATTTCTCCGGTTAAGTTAGTTTCAAGTGTACTAATATCTGACTGTGCAGTAGATAAACCGTCTTCAGTATCATCAACTCTAGAACTCAAAGCACTGACCGCTGATACTCTAGCAGATCTTTCACCGTCGATTTCTGTTCCTAGTGACGCGATGTTCGATTGATTGGAAGAGATGTTTCCATTAGCTGATGTTACCTGAGACTGTAATCCAGAAACAGCTGAGACACGAGCATTTGTTTCATCAGTTAAGTTTGTTGTTAATGTAGTAATGTCCGAATTAACTGAAGTCAATCCATTTTCGTTATCTGTTACTTTGTTCTCCAGAGCACTTACCGCAGAACTTGCTGCCTTATCATCTACGGTAGATGTCAATGCTGTTATTTCGGAATTAATTGTACTGATACTTCCTTCAGTAACAGATACTCTATTGGTCAGAGAATTGACCGCAGAAGTTGCAGCCTTTCCGTCCACAACACCTGTCAAGTTAGTAACTGCGCTGTTTAAAGTGGTTATAGAATCACTGTCGGCATCGACTCTACTTTCTAAAGCATTTACCGCAGCTACAGAAGCTTTATCTCCACTCAAACTAGTAACATTAGATTGTAGACTGGTTACATCACTTTGAACTGTAGAGATACTACCTTCAGTAGCGGTAACTCTACTGGTCAATGCGTTTACCGCAGTAGTTTCCGCTTTAGAAGAACCAAATCCAGTTACGGTACTTTCTAGAGATGTTATATCCGATTGTATAGTTGTTATAGAATCACTGTCGGCATCGACCCTATCTTCCAGAGAACTGACGGCAGAAGTATTTGCTGAAGTGGACGTATCCAGTCCTTGAACTTCACTTTGTAGTGTTTGAATGCTTTGATTTGCTGAAGTTATACTTCCTTCGGTGGAAGTCACTCTACTAGTCAGAGAGTTTAACGCACTTGATGTTGCGTATGCACCGTTTATAGTGTTTACAGTATTTGTTAGATTGGTTATCTTCTGTGATTCCGCAGTTAGATCACTATCAGTATCATCAATTCTTGTTGTTAAAGAATCTACAGCGGATTGTGATGCATAAGAACCATCTATAGTGTTAACTGTATTTTGTAGAGTGGTTATCTTTGAAGCTTCTACACTAAGAGAAGAATCTGTAGCATTAACTTGAGTCTGTAAAGAATCTGTAGCGGAAGTGTTTGCGGAAACTTGATTGGCTGTATTGTTATAACTATTTGTTAATGTCGTGACATCACTGGACAGTGCAGAAAGACCATTACTGTCAGCATCTACACGAGAAGTTAGAGTATTTAATGCTCCTGACGTTAATGATAAATTACTATCCGTAGAACCAAGATCCGCAGTTAAATTAGTAACATCTGTAGACACGGAAGAAATACTACCTTCAGTGGCAGTAACTCTACTAGTCAATGAAGTAAGAGAATCTGCATTCGCAGTTATCGCAGTCCAATTAGAATCTATACCCGACAGATCTACCGCATTGATAGCAGCGGACAAAGAATTGACATCTGAAGAAATTGATGTTATACTATCACTGTCCTGATCAACGCGAGTTGTTAACGTCTGTAATGCTGTAGCGTTTGCTTGAATACCTGTGATATCAAGATTATCTAATGAAGCTTCTAGTTGGGTTACCTTTGACGCTTCTGTAGATAGTCTGTCACTATCTTGATCCACTCTTGTAGTTAAGGATTCTAATGCTGTGGCATTGGCAGAAATTCCAGACAAATCCAAACCAGATAAGTCTGCTTGTAGTTGAGTCACCTTAGATGCTTCTGTGGATAGTCTATCACTATCAACATCTATTCTAGTTTCTAAAGCTTCCATGGCATCCGCAGTTGCAGCAACTGCATCTCCGGATATATCTAACCCATTAAAGTCTGCTGTCAATTGAGTTAGACTGTTTGATACTATAGTTAGATCACTATCAGTAGCGTTGACATTGGTTGTTAATGTCTGTAATGCAACTGCATTTGCTGAATCAGCGAGTTCTAAATTAGAAACCTTACTCTGAAGATTTACAACCTTAGATGCTTCTGTAGATAGTCTGTCACTATCTTGGTTTACTCTTGTAGTTAATGCTTCTGTCGCTGAAGCATTCGCAGAAATTCCTGATAAGTCCAAGGCACCTAGATCAGATGTTAACTGTGTAACGTCACTAGAAAGACTTTCCAAACCATCACTATCCTGATTTACTCTTACAGTCAAAGCACTCAAAGCTGTCGCGTTAGCTTGGATTCCTGAAGTATCAATATTTCCTAGATCTGCTTGAAGTTGAGTAACATCCGAAGATACCGCAGTCAAAGAATCACTATCAGCATCTACTCTAGATGTTAATTGTTGTAATGTAGTTGCGTTTGCGGTTATTCCGGTAATGTCAAGATCGGAAAAATCTGCTGATAATTGAGTGACATCTTGAGATAAGGAAGATAAACCATCACTATCTTGATTCACTCTTGTGGTTAAGGATTGTATTGCATTTGCGTTTGATGTAATACCTGATAGATCTAATGCGCCTATGTTGGCAGATAATTGTGTGACATCTTGAGATACCGCTAAGAGGTCACTGTCTTGATTGTCTATGCGACTAGTTAAAGTTTGTGTTGCACCACTATTAGCAGTGATATTACTTTCAGCACTAGTCAAACTATTTGATAGTGTAGTAACCTCTTGAGATAAAGAAGATAAATTATCACTATCCTGATCTACTCTTGTTTCTAAAGATTGTGTGGCTTGAGCAGCAATAGATAATACTGCGGCAGAATCCACGCCCTGTTCTATAACAGTCTCCAAATCAGTTACTTTAGAGGACACTGTAGATAAAGAATCACTATCTTGATCTACTCTTGTAGTTAAACTTTGAAGAGCCGTAGCATTGACTTGAATTCCGGAAGTATCTATATTACCCAAGTTAGAGGATAATTGTGTAACCTCTTGGGATACCGCTAAAATATCGCTGTCAGTTGCATCAATTCTGGTGGTCAATGAATTTGTCGCAGAAGTTACAATAGATTGAACTTCAGAAGAGTCCATTCCCGCTGTAAGTAATGCAGTCTCTAAAGTTGTAATATCTGTCGCTAAAAGTGATATAGCACTGTCAGCATTATCTATTAGGACACGAAGTTCATCTCTTGCTGAAGCGGTACCATTCAATAAAAAGTCAGAATCTATATTCCCTACAGTAGTTTCTAATGTGGTAACTCTTTGTGATTCCGTTGTTAACCTATCACTGTCGGCATCTATTCTAGAAGATAAAGAATTTATTGAAGATGATGTCGCAGCGACAGCTGCACCAGCAATATCTAGGCCATCGACCTGAGTTTGTAAGGAAGTAACGTCAGATGATAATACTGTTAAGTCACTGTCTGTGTTACTTATACTGGAAGTTAAAGTTGACTGTGAACTGGATACCGCTGTCGATATGTCTGATGTTAATTGAGTTTCCAGATTAACTACATCTTGAGCAAGTGCATTTAGATCGCTATCCGTTTGGGAAATACTAGATGTTAATGCGTTAATAGAAGAAGATGTTGCAGCAACTGCTGTTCCGGAAATGTCTAGACCATTTAATTGAGTTTCTAGATTTGTTACATCGGTCGATAAAACATTTATATCACTATCAGTAGAATCTATACGCGAGGTTAATGAATTTATAGAAGACGATGTCGCGGCAACTGCTTCTCCAGCAACATCTAAATTTGATAGATCTGTAGATAAACCAGTTACCGATGTAGACAGTGTTGATAAAGAGTCACTATCAGAATTTATTCTAGCAGTCAACACCGCGAGAGTTGTAGAATTTGCTGCGATACCATCTATATCTAAATTATTGAATCCAGTTTCTAAAGATGTAACTTGATTTGATAACAATGAAAGTGTGTCACTATCAGAGTCTATTCTTGTAGTCAGTGTTTGTACAGCAAGAGCTATTGCCGCATCTACTTGATCCGAATCTATAACATCTGTTAAAGAAGTTTGTAGATTGGTAACTGTTGTTTGTAGGGATGTCAGGGAATCACTATCGGTATCTATGCGAGAAACCAATGATGCCAGAGCGAGTGTATTTCCACTTATACCACTTAGGTCGAGGTTTAATAAGTCTGAGTCTATAGTGTCTGTCTTACCCTCAAGACTGCCTATATCACTTTGAAAACCTGTAAGTATAGTGTCATGGTTATCTATTCTAGAAGTTAATGTATTAAGAGCTGCAGCGTTAGCAACTACACCAGAAAGGTCCAAGTCTTGCAAGGCACTATCGACAGAGTCTACGATGAGTTGACTCAACTGTTCGGTAGTGATACCACTACCCAAGCCTATCAAATTATATAATTCGACAAAATTATCATTTATCTTTTCACCAGCAATCCTGAGAGTATCTCCCTGTCCATCGTTTGCAGAAGTTCCAGTGTTTAGAATTTGTCTAGACATTTATATACCTTAATTTTGTTTTGTTATTATTCGTCGCCATCTAAGGTTTGTGGTTCGACTTGAAGTGATAGTGTGCCATTATCTAAAGTCCTAGGTGTAACTCCAGCCCAATCTCCGATAGTTCCTTTAATAAAGGCAGGATTACCATCAGAATCTAAAGTATGATTTCCGTTAGAATCTATTATCGCTGTGGAGAATACATCTTGAATTTGTTGTAATGTAATATCTCTATATTCATAAAGTGTATGTGCGGAACTTATGATTAATCCTGTGTCAGAAGCGTCAGTCTCTTCCATAGTCAATAATGCAAATTCAGTAGTTGGTTGTAGACTCACTTCATTACCACTAACCGAAATAGGATAATTTGGTGGTTCTAATGGATCCGTTGGATCTCCAGCTGCAATACCTAAAACCGAAACTCCATTAGTTTCAACTTCAACTCCCAAATAGAATCCTGCTGGATGTATCATTTTTTTATAGAGTTGTTCGTACTGATCAAAGGATAACCCTGTTTTCAGAAGAATAGAGAATATCTGATATTTTTTGTTATCCTGAACATACTTTAAAGCTTGAGGTCCTATTAAAGAACCGCCGGGTTTATCATTTAAAATAAATATATCTTTCTTTGGATAGGATACTTCTACGTCCTCATTAAAGAAAGCTTTAAAAAATTGTTCTACTGATAATTGAGTTCCTTTATTTCTGTAAAAATTAGAA
>Ga0181419_1000571_pt1 | contig 12886 bp, 4 predicted proteins | sample 42SPOviralmetaG_FD_130144 | JGI IMG/M metagenome (GOLD analysis project Ga0181419, IMG submission 130144) | Marine viral communities from the oligotrophic San Pedro Time Series (SPOT) site, San Pedro Channel, CA, USA - 42 SPOT_SRF_2013-04-24 | ecosystem: Environmental > Aquatic > Marine > Strait...
GAAGAAATTGTATTGCCATCTATATTTATATTATCAACTTGTACCGATGTTAATGTGCCAACAGATGTTATTGCGGATTGAGTAGCATTAGTAACTGTTGCAGCAGAACCTGAAACATTACCAGTTACATTACCAGTTACATTACCTTCTAATGAACCTACAACCAATGTAGCAGCAGTATAACCAGACCCAACTGATGTTGTTTCGGGTTCAGTTGTTAAATCTTTAAATAATTTAAATTTACCGTTATCATCAGCATCTCTAAATAAACCGGCATATTTAGTAGTACCATTATTATATTGAGCATAAAATCCTAAATCTAAATCATCTGTTTCATTGTCTTTTCCTAATTTAATTAAAGGGTCTGTTATAGTTAAATTATCCATTACTTGTAAATTTTTTATTGTAACTTTATTAGGTGTACTATGTGTATCAATATTTATTAAATCCTTAACAGTAGAAGAACCTATTCTTAGAGAAGTAAGGTCATTATCTTTACATGTCCATTGTAATGCATTACGAGTTTGAATATCACCACCTACAATTAGAAGACTATCAGAATCACCATCGCCAATAGTAACATTTCCTGACATTGAAACTGTTTTATCAAAACTAATAGTAGAAGCACTAGATGAAATATCATCTAAAAGTGACCTAGTAGCAACAACAGGGTTTACACCACCTGTTTGTGTTTTTTGAGTTAATTTCACTGAGAACGCCATTTAATTATTTAATTTTATAAAATTTTTTATTATATAAATTTAAATTTATAAATATTGATTTATATTTCTAAATATTCATTTCTATTTCTAAAATTATTTAAAGATAATAGAACATATATATTTGTGTTAGAAAGCACCATGCTTCATTGGCCAAGTTGGTTAAGGCGACCGGCTGTTAACCGGTAGATCATCAGTTCGAATCTGATATGAGGCGATAATTTTTTCAAACAACTCATGGAACCTCCGATAGCTCAGTTGGTAGAGCGATTGACTGTAGATGTTCATACACAATTGTAATCAATTGGTCACTGGTTCGATTCCGGTTTGGAGGATTTCCTTCATGAATTGTTTTTTAATTATACATAAATTGTTATAAATTTTGTAATTATATTATAATAAATCTATTTAAAGAATATATAATTATACTAATATAGGAAGGGTATCCTCATTTGCCCATGTAGCTCAGTTGGTTAGAGCGCTCGGCTTTTAACCGAGTGGTCGTAGGTTCGAATCCTACTATGGGTATTTTTTTTTCACATACTTCATAAATCCTTCTTAGCTCAGTAGTAGAGCGTTGCACTTGTAATGCAAAGGTCACGAGTTCGATTCTCGTAGGAGGATTATATTTATGAATTATATAAAATAAATTAAAAATTACAATAGATAAATTATACAACTTAAAATTACTTAAAAATAAACCCATATATATAATATAGGTTAAATCCTCATAAGCTCTCGTGGCGCAATTGGTAGCGCGTGGGACTTCTAATCCCAAGGTTACGGGTTCAAGCCCCGTCGGGAGTGCTTATTTTTTTCCTCATTTCATACGCTTCCATAGCTCAGTTGGTTAGAGCGTGGTGCTTATAAGCAGTGCCAAAGTTACGCCAAGGTCGTGGGTTCGAGCCCCACTGGAAGCAATATGAAATGAACTAAATATTCTATTTAATCTATTTAAAGTTTTTCCACAATATACTAATTATACTATAAATATATAATGTATAATTACGATACTAATTATATTCATGATTATAACAGTTATGGTAATTCTCCATATGATAATTTTTATAGGCAAAGATACAGTCTAGATAATGATGATGATAGAACAGTTAATGCAGAATGTGCTAATATTTTATTCCTAATTTGGTGTGGATTTTCTGCATTAATTTATTTAAATAGAAATGAAATTTTAAGAAACCTTTTTAGTAACAATGATAATACTCTAACCCCTTTATCTTGTACCTATAAATATTTATTTAATTATAATACCGATGATTTAGATAGTGATGATGATGGAAGTGACAATGATGCTATGGATGCGAATGAAGATAATGTTAATATTAATGAAGTAACAGAAGTTGATTCAGATAGTAATTCAGATTCAGATTCTGATTCAGTCCCAGAAGATATTGTAAATAAAAGTAAGCATATATTTTTAACTACAAACTATGATGATGTAATGAAAAATTGTAATAATCCATTTTATAAAGACAATGATATTAAATATTATTTAACATTAGAGAAAAGAGAAGATTATATTGCTAGTAGTTTTATTTTAACAGAAGAAACGGATGACAATAGTAAAGAAGTTATTATCGAGGATTCTGATAATGAAAATAATAATGATAGTAATAACAGCTTAATCAATGTTACAAAACTATCGGATGATAAAATTGTAGCAGAAGAAAAAAATTTAGATGATGATGATAATGATAATGATAATAAATTAGAATTTAAATTTTTAGAATCAACTGACATTAACGAGTTACATGTTTCTCATAATGAACCAAATAATGATAAAAGAATTTGGCTTCCATATACTTGGAAGATTAATTGTGAGGATGATAAATACATTAATTTTATAATTGAGGAAAAAAAGATTGACGATTTCTTTAGTAACTTATTAGGTGTTCTTCGTTGTTATTATTCTGATTTTCAAACAAAGTATCAAAACTTAAATATAATTTATAATGAAAACTCAAAGTCGCCAGTTCTACTTAATCAGGCAAATAGTAGTTTTAAAGATGATGAATATATCACATACAATTTACTAAATATTAGAGATTTATATGCTTATACAAATCAAGAAACAAAAATGCTAAATTATGACGAAGTTAATTTAAATAATAAAGAGTTAAAAGAATATTACAGTAAAACTATTGAGGATTTAACAGAAGAAACCTTAAAAACACTGTTTAAACAAATCTACTAAATCTACTAAATCTGTTAAATCTAGTAATATATCTAATTCATTTAATATTTTAAAAATTTATTTTTATATTTTAATAGAATTTTCTTGTCTATTATTTCCAATTACAGTTAAAAGATTAGTTAAGTTATGATCTAATGACATCATATCATCTACATCTGCTTCTTTAATACCAGATTTTGCTTCTAATGTTTTGAAGTCTTTGTTTTTCTTTACTTTTGGTTGTTTAAATTCGGGGTCAGTATTTTTCTTTTGGTTAATAACATATTCTATGTATTTTTTTAATAAATCTACTAATTTTTTATTTTTTCTATGGAATGCGGCATTTCCTAAGCGAAATATAATATGACCTTCCTGAACTGAAAAACTATAATCTTGTTTTAGTAATTCAGTTTGAGTTTTCCAAATTTCATGATATTCTTCTGTTTTCATATCTTTTTTTTCAATAATAGCCATAACATTCTGAACTATTTTATTTAAATTATCTTCATTAAATTCTTTAAGAGCTTCTTCTAAATTAACAAATACTAAATCAGTTTCTCCATATTTTACACGGATTTTATCGTCAGTTTGTATATTCATAATTTTATTATAAATATTTTAAAAATAATTAAATTTAAACTTATTTCATTTTTTCATATTTAAGAAGGAGGAGTTGGCCAGTTTACATTTGTTAAATTATCATTTTCATCTAATTGTGGTGTAGCAGTTGCTGGTAAATCACGTAATTCTTGACGATAAGTAACCCAAGATTGTTTAACTTCTTCAGATGGATGAGGCCAATCATTAATAGAATATTTATCAGTTTCTAATAATTTTTTATTTCTTTCTTTTCGTAATTTTTTCATATGTTCTTCATTTATAATTTCTTGCCAAGCAGCTTCACATTCTACTAATGTAGGTTTTGTTGTAGTATTTACAGATAACCATTTTAATTTGTTATAATCATTATTTACAATAGTATATTCTGCTTTTGGTCTTATTTTCTTTATTGCTTTAGATAAATCCATTTTAATTTAATTAAATATTATATTTAAATAATTTATAATATTTAAATAATTTATAATATTTCAATTGCTGTAAAAGTAGATACCGTACTTATTTGTTTCGCATCCCCTGTGTTGTGAGATCTATTTATATAATATCCAGTATTAGTATCGGTTTGCCCATTTTTGAAAAATATTTTATAAGTTATTTTATTTAAAGTATTATGAGTATCCAAATTACTCCAACTAATAGGGTAAATTGTATATTCATTGGAACCACCTTCATTTGCTGGTCGATTTCCAAATGAGAATTCTGTACTATTACCATTGGCAGTTCCATCATTTATGCCTATACTAGTATCAATTCCACTAACACTTCTTTTAACTGTGCCTGAAAAATATGCCGAAAAACCAACGTCGTGTGAGTGACCAGTAAATAAATTTAGCATTAAAAACATTTTACTATTTACACTTTTTGGTGTAATAACTACATCAAGAAAATCTAAATGAACTAGACTACTTGAAGTAGATGAACTAGTACCCGTAAATGTAGTGCTTTTTATTTGTAAAATACCTCCATTACCATATTCCAATCCAGTTCCTGCTGAATTTACAGTTAATGCTTTACCAGCGTGTGCTGCAACTGGTAATGGAACATTGATACTTGGTGTTGCATTAACTTCTGTTGTGTTTAATAAGAACATAGACCAAAAAGTATCAATATCATCAATAGTAGTATTAGTACCGTCTGCTCTAACAAATAATCTAACTACATCATTTTGTGTTAATTTCATTATAGTTGACAATTTTATTGTTTCATCAAGCTCTCGAGTTGTTGCAGTAATCCATATATCATTTGTTACACTACTATCATCAGGATCTGAATTATTAACAGTTAATCCAATTCTACCATTATTATATCTAATTGTTGCATTTACTTGGTAATAACCATTAATAGGAGTAGTAAAATCTCCAGAAACTAAATTTAAACAAGATGATGGTTCAACAAATGTATTTCCGATTGATGTAAGTTTCCAACTAGTAATTTGTACCCACGTATTATTTGTATTATTTGTTGGAATAGAACCTTGGTTCCCATTTTTCATTACAGAAAAACCTTTAACAGGTACATAACCACTATGAGGTTGAAGTGCGTATCCGCTTCCATTACTTACAAGAACTTTACCATTATTGTTTGAGGTAGGTGTTGGTAATGTGATGGAGGGCATAACAGGTTCTGCAATTTCCATGCCTGGAGTAGGATACACCATATAGAAATCAAAATAAAGTGTTTCAGTATTATTATTTTCCCAAAATGAGAATTCAACATTTATATATTTCTGATTTAATTGAAATAATCTATAACTCACATCTGGACCATCCAGAAATATAGTTTCATTATTTATTTTTATTCGCACGGTATCATCATGTATAACTTTCACATTCCATAAACCAATATAATTTGTTAATATTTTTGATAAATCAATTGTAAATGTTCCAGTTGCAATAAATCCATCTAAGTTGGATTGACCAGAACTTTTTAATGATCGTATTCTAATATAATCATTTGCGTTTGTCCAAGTACTTCCTGATGTATAAGGCGTTGGTGGTTTACTAAATTCCTTTGTACCTCCTCTATTTATATAAATTAATGAAGTAGTTGAATCTAAACTAGAACCTATTGTATTACTTAAATTATATGTAGATTCTTTTGTTGATATTGTACCCATATCACTTACATTAAGTGAATTTACTTCTAATAATTGGACTTCTGTAACAGCACCTCTGGTTGTATAAGAACCTATTGCAAAGTTTTCATCTACTTGTATCTTATAACAATTATATGATGTGGTGTTCGAGGAAAATGCAAATGATCTGGAAAGTTCAGGATAATCAGATGCAAACGATTCGTGTCCTCTATCATCATCCATCCACGTAGGGTAAACAGGCCAAAAACTACTGTCATTTATTATTTGTTGGTCTCCAATTTGTGTCCAACTAGCACTACTTAAACTACTGTTATTTGCACCAAATAATCTCCATTTTTTTATCGTAGTGCTTGCGGATCTCCAAATTTTAATTTCATTAATTACTCTAGCTTCTGCAATTCTAATTGCCACATATTGTGGGAGAGAACCGCTCGAAAACCAACTATGTGGATTTGTCAACCAATTAACTGATCTTAAATAATTATCAAATGCTCCTTCATAACTATAACTGTAGTTGGCACTCGGATTCGAAGACAGACTAGAACCAGTTGTTTCTGATATTGCAACAACATTAGTTAATAATCCTCCAGTAATTGGTATATTACCAGCATTATTGTTATTTAAATTACCAGAAATTTTAACATTATCTCCTGTATTTATTTCAAAAGTAACTCCTTCTGCGAACTGGTCGTGACCCAATTGATGTAATGGAACAATTGGTGATAAACCCATTTGTCTAGTATTCGTTTGTGTATCTGACGCTAGTAAGAAACAAGAAAATGTTGATGTATCTACTGTATCTTCAAATGTGTGATCCCCTTTAATTGTACCATTATTACCACCAGATATACCAATTGTATCATCTTTATTTAACTTTATTATTGTTGATATATTTATAGTACCATGTGTTTGATTATGTAAATCAACAAATGAACCTGCGTATGGAGCAGTTGTATCACCATTTATTATAATATTAGAACGAAAATTATTAGAATTACCATTAGAAAATACTATTAACATTGTACATACTTTATAATAACCACTAATTGGTATAGTAAATAAACCAGAAGATGTATTAAAATTAGATGTTGGTTCTGAAAAATTCCATGAATTCTCAGTTATACTCCAACCAGTTATAACGCCATTTGGATTTATATGATCATCATTTTTTTGCGCATTAAATCCATAAATTGGTATTGGACTTGTGCTATTTCCAGAATTTAATAAATGTGCTCCAAATGAATTCTTAGTTGTACCTTGTTGTAAATTTAATATTGAACCAGTTGAACCATCACCAGATATTACTCTAATTAAATCATTTTGATTTAAAGATTCAACTATACTCGTTGTAGGTTTATCAGAAGAAGTTGCTAATTCAGAGTAAGAAGTTCCAGAATTTGTAGATTTTTGAATGCGGTAATTTAAAGTTTTAATTAATTCACCAGAAAAAGTACAACATTCTACCGGATTATTATCATGTCTTCGAAGATAGATTTTATCATCTACATCTAAATCAACTATTACTTCTCTTCCAACGTCATCATAATTACTCAGTGTATCAACAATTTGTAAGAAATTACTTCCATTTTTGTATAAATATAATATCCGTCTACCACCGTGTTCATTGCCCATCACAATTGCTGCATTTATTCGATATCTACCTTTTATTTGACACGTAAAAATACCAGTAGATGCATTGAAGGCACCATTAGTTTCATTAACGAAATCATAACCAATGTAATCAGCTGTAGACATATTAGGATTATTATAGCCAGTAAATATAAAGTCTCCTTGATATTGTGTGTTATTTGTGGTTGATAATCCTTGCCATATAACTGTTGGTAATGTGAAGTTAGCAAAGATATTATAATACCCTTTTACTGGTACTGTATATATTCCTGTAACTTTATCATAATGTCCTGCTCCTACATTTGTTGTTGTTTGGTCAAATAATACTGCTGTATTTGTTGTTACCTCTTCAAAAGCAGTTCCGCTTTTATATACTTTAAATCCTGTACTTACACCAGAATTGAAATCGGAGAATTCTATTCCATCTCCAGTTGAAACTAATGCTCTTCCTTTGTTAGTTGATGTAGGTTCTGGAACAGTAACACTTGGAAGAGCAGCAGTTGTAGACCAACCAAGAGAAGTCCCATCTGTTGTAAGAAGACGCCCAGTGTGTCCAATCTGTGATGGAATTGTGAAACCACCACCGTAGAGGGCAACTTCCGCACAAGTTTTATAATTTCCATTAGCATCAAAACTATCAGTTACTACAAAACGATAATATTTATATGCTCCTATTGTAGATAAAGGAAATTCATTTGAAAGTGATAATTTATCACTTGCTGTAGTATCTGTTCCAAATTGCCAAGTACTATTATTCCAATCACTTAATGCTGTAAAATTTTGAGAATTAAGAACTGTATATGTTGTTGAATCTGAATCAACATAAGTAGAACTATTAGTTGCTGCTCTTAATTCCCAAGTTTTCCAATTTTCATCATTTGGCGGACTAGTGCTAGGGTCACCTCTAGGCCAAATCCTATATTTAGTAACTATTTGCGGTGTATTAAATTCATAAGCTAAATATAAATCACTCGCATTTTTAGTAAAATTTTTTTCAGAATATAATGCCCATTCTGCTACAGTTATCATATGATAACCATTTGTAGCAGTAATATCTAATACATAATATTTATAAGCAGTTGTATTAATAAAAGTATATGTATCTGCTTTATCTAAATTTTCACTTGCTGATATAGGAGCACCTGAATATGCTGGTTGTTGCTGATTTGTTTGTGTATCTAAAGTTACATATGTACCACTACCATTATTATATGTTGCTCTATCAACTGCTGCTCTTAAAGTAAAGTTTTTAATATTTTGAGAATGCTGATCTCCTCTACCCCAAATCCTATATTTATTAACTACTTGTGCTGTATCAAATTCATAGGCATAATATCCACTTGATCCATTTAATGTAGGAAAATAACCACTATTATTCTCAGATAAAATATTATCATATATTCTAGGTAAACTACTTGTACCATATAATAAAGTAGAAGAATAAGCAGTAAATCCAGTTGATACACCAGCACCAGCAACAGAACCAGACGCTAATATATTATCATGAGCATAAGATACATTAGTACCATCACTGGTTGCTGTAAAAGCAGCAGTCCCGCCCGCCCCCGCCAAAGCCTGTTCTTGTGTGAACGAGGTGATGGCGCCAACTGCACCGTCGTCATTTGCGAACTTTTCCTCAACTGACATAAAACTCATACCTTTTTCCCGCCACGCATCATCAGTAGTATTAGCAGTTTTATTATAATAATATGTTATTGAACTATTAGGAGGAGAAATATTAGGAGTAACCAATAAAACATCATATCTTACTTCTGATATTGTATTTGGTTCATCAACATAATGAAAAGCACATACATCCATTGTAGTATTATTGTTGTCGCCAGATAATGATTGTACAGTTTGACCCAACCCTCTATTTCTATCTCCATCTATAGGTGGTAAAATATCTGTCTCAACACCATTAACAGTTCTTCTTAAATATGCTAATATATCATAAGGATAATTACTTGCTTCTCCAACCATATTAACAGTAATCATAACTTTACTAGTTGTTAATTGAGGAGTAATTGTAATATTCATTTTATCATGAACTCTTGGATTATTATTTGCAGTTGAAGCAGGAATCAAAAAACTACCACTTTCATAAATGTTTTTGAAATTCATATTGTGTTTGAGAACTTGAGGTCCGTATTGTAAATCATCACCAGCAGCATTCACTGTTACAATTTTGCCTTTATTTTCTGGTACTGGGGGTGGTAATAATCCAGTAAGTGGCGCAGACCATTCCAGAGCAGTTCCATTAGTTTTTAATGTTTTCCCAGAATGCCCAATTTGTGATGGGATTGTGAAACCACCACCGTAGAGAGCCCACTCACCTAAACTAACTGCACCACTATCACCACAATTATCAGTAATATATAACACATAATATCTGTAAGCTCCAACTCTAGATAAATTGTATTCATTTGATTTACTTAGATTATCACTTGCTAACTCAGTACCGCTCTCGCTATAAAGAATAGTCTGATCCCAATCAGTTTCAACTAATCCTGAACGTGAATCTAGTATTGTATAAGTTCCAGCATCATATAATTCTTTAGTATCTGATGCTCTTATTTCCCATGATGATGGGGCTTCATTATCATGTTGATTACTATCTGCTCTTGGCCATATTCTATATTTTGTAACTATTTGTGGTGTATTAAAATCAATTGCAAATGATACAGGGTAATCATTTTCAAAATTTATAATTCTACAACCTTTTCTTTGAATATAATTATCATATAATCGTTCAATTGTATGGTCTACTTCATAATTTCCAGCTTCACTCAATTGTTGTGGATTATTATAATTTGCAGTATCTGTTAGTGAAAGATAAGTAGTATCATATATACCATAGGCCGTGAATGCCGCAGTCCCGCCCGCGCCCGCCAAAGCCTGCTCCTGGGTGAATGATGTTATGGCACCAGAACCTATTTCCGTTGCTGATAAGATTGTTGGTTGTCTTGTATTATCACCTACTTCGTGAGTTCTTCCTATGTAAAAATTAGAGTCTTGATATAAATGAACAACTCTAATGAAATATGTAACATTATGAGTTCCAGATTGACCATTTGTAGGATCTTCATCAATATAATGTGGTGATAATGTAAATATACGACTTAACATTTCACCATCATGATGTGATGATATAGATGACCATGCTGAAATACCATTATCATTATCATTACCTTTTGGATCTGTTAGTGCCATATCATTAGGAGTCCTTATCGCTACATTTCCACTAGTATGTCCCCATATTATATTTCCATCAACTTTTTTGCCTAAACGTATAGCAAAATTATTACCACCTGTGTTACCACTTTGACCAAATGATATTAATGCATCTATTCTAATTTTAGAATTTTGGGATACATTCACAGTTACTTCAGTATTCATTTCGGTACTAATATTATCAATTGTGTTATGTGATGCTAAATCAATCCAATGATCATCGTTTATATCATTATTACTATCTCCATCAATTAATGTTACATTTGTAATTAATGTCTGCTTACACGCGAGTTCCCTAAAGTTTGCACCATATTCTAAATCATCACCAGCAGCATTTACTGTTACGATTTTGCCTTTATTTTCTGGTACTGGTGGTGGTAATAATCCAGTAAGTGGCGCAGACCATTCAAGAGCAGTTCCATTAGTTTTTAATGTTTTACCAGAATGCCCAATCTGTGATGGAATAGTGAAACCACCTCCGTAGAGGGCCCATTCTGAGATGGCCGCAAATTCAACGCCATAATTTCCAGTAATGTATAATTCGTAAAATTTATAAGCCCCAATTGTAGATAAGTTGTATTCATTTGACAAATGTAAATTGTTTGAAGCTACACTATTTGACGCTGATAATTCAGTACGACATAAAGCACATTTCCAATCAGACTCAGCACCTGCCGTTGATAGAGCCCCTGTTAATGATTGTGAATCTATTACTGTATATGTGCTTGAATTAGTTCTGTTATAAGATGATGAATCACTTGCAGCACGAAGTTCCCATATTCTTGGATTTTGTTCAGGTTTCGAAGTACCTGTTTGATGTCTTGGCCATAAACGGTATTTAGTAATAATTTGTGGTGTATTAAATTCATATGATACCCAAGCCTCCCCTACACCAGTAGTAGTATGAAATGCAATACCATTTCCTGAACTAGGAGTTAATACAGTTGACCAACCAGTTTGAGAAGTTTCATCATTAACATTATCATCGTGAAGATTTTCTTTAATCCAATTAGCATCATATTCGGAAGAAGCTTGTACTGTAAAAGCCGCAGTTCCGCCAGCGCCCGCCAAAGCCTGCTCCTGGGTGAATGATGTTATGGCACCCGACCCGATTTCAGTTGCTGTAATTATAGTTGGCATTGCTGGACGATTAGGCTGATGAGCAGCATTAGCCGCGGCATGTGCTCTTCCTATGTAACCGATTATATCTTCCCCGGTTTCTGATGGATATTCTAACCTAAACCTGATGAAATAAGTGACAGAATGTGTTCCTGATTGTCCATTGGTTGGGTCTTCATCCAAAAAATGTCCAGTTACTTCGTTTGCACCATACGTCTCTACATCGTCATTATCAATTGAGTACATCAATGCTTGTGTTGAGTTAGGCATGTCTGTGTGTGGAGTGCCTTTGGGGTCTGTTTGAGTGTCGTTATTAGCTGATGATATACCATTTGATGCACCCCATATAACATTTCCATTAATTTTTTTACCTAAACGAAAATAATAATGATGATTACCATCGCCATCTGAACCAATGTATAAAGAAATATTGATCATTACTTTTGATCCGTTTGCGACATTTACAGTTGTATCTGTATTTAGAGTTTGCCAATTAGCATCAGTTTGGTGTGACGAAATATCCAACCATCTTTCATGGTCGGATAACCGGATTGCTTGAGTTTCAGTCAGCATTGTCTGCTTACACGCGAGTTCCCTGAAGTTTGCGCCATATTCTAAATCATCCCCAGCAGCATTTACTGTTACAATTTTGCCTTTGTCTGCTGTTGTTGGATTTGCTAAAAGAGGATTTGCTGTTGTGAAAGTATTAGACCTATTATATAAAGCAACAATATCAATTGTAGTATATAAATCATGTCTGTCTGTGTCTTGGGAACCTATCATAATAGTATTGTTATGTGTTCTTCCCAAAATATGTAAATAATCATTATTAGGTACTGATATTATACAATTGAATGATAATCTATCTGGTTCATCTGAATTTGTGTGGAAGTGTAATCTATTTTTTGAACTTGTTCTTCTATCTGGTATTGTATTAATATCACTATTTACATTTGCCCATACTTCAAAGTAAGTTGAATCTTCTTCTGTTATACCAGCAAATAGATCAATTACATAAGTCAAAGTATGACCAGACTTATTTTGAAATAATGTTTTGTTACCAGATGGTAATGTTATTGTCCCATTTGTATTTGATGGATTACCATTTTCATCTGTAACTATATTAAATGAAAAATATTTATTAGTTGTACCAAAAGTTTCTCTTATTGTGTGTCTGCATAATAAATGCTCACTATTACTAATTCCAGGTAAAGCAACTGATGGAAAAGATGTTGGTCCATATTCTATACTTCCATCTGTTCCTTTTGTTAATACTTGTCC
>Ga0181419_1000572_pt1 | contig 12885 bp, 11 predicted proteins | sample 42SPOviralmetaG_FD_130144 | JGI IMG/M metagenome (GOLD analysis project Ga0181419, IMG submission 130144) | Marine viral communities from the oligotrophic San Pedro Time Series (SPOT) site, San Pedro Channel, CA, USA - 42 SPOT_SRF_2013-04-24 | ecosystem: Environmental > Aquatic > Marine > Strait...
GCTTGCAGCGGTGTGCTCGCTTGCAGCGGTGTGCTCGCTTGCGGCGGCGTGCTCGCTTGCGGCGGCGTGCTCGCTTGCAGCGGTGTGCTCGCTTGCGGCGGCGTGCTCGCTAGCGGCGGTGTGCTCGCTTGCGGCGGTGTGCTCGCTTGCAGCGGTGTGCTCGATTGCGGCGGTGTGCTCGCTTGCGGCGTCGTGCTCGCTTGCAGCGGTGTGCTCGCTTGCGGCGTCTTGCTCGCTTGCGGCGTCTTGCTCGCTTGCGGCGTCGTGCTCGCTTGCGGCGGTGTGCTCGCTTGCGGCGGCGTGCTCGCTTGCGGCGGCGTGCTCGCTTGCGGCGGCGTGCTCGCTTGCGGCGGCGTGCTCGCTTGCGGCGGCGTGCTTCCTCGATTCGGCGACTTGATCCTCGTGTTCTTCGCAATCGTCATTCGTGTTCATCCTCGGCGTCTTCCATTCGCGTTCGGCATCCATCGTCTGCTTGCGCTTACCCACGTTAGCACTCTCTGGAGTAATGTTGAAGGGTCGTGGAGAACACACCAAGCTCGACGATTGTGCAAATGATTGAGGAGGTGATTGCATCAGATGCGGAGGATTCCTCATGGATAGCATATGCGGCACACCCGACGACGACGCGCGCAGCGTAGGGCGCAACGGGGAACCGAAGAGAGACTCGTTATCTGAATTCATGTTGAACATGAGCTTCTCGATATCCTTGCTGTCAAAGTCGTCTAGCTGGACCTCGTTCATGACGAGACTGGCGACGATGTTCGCTTCCGATTGCGATGGGAACTGGCATGTATGGTTCTTCGACGGCTGGCCGCACTTTCTGCAGTGGTGTGCACGTCTCTTCTCATCACCCACTGCCATCCTCGAAGTGTAATAGATGTATTCGCCATTATCGTCGGGCTCCCTCGAGACTCTATACCGATGGTTACAGCTCTTGTTCGTGCACTCCATTCCGTACATGTCATAGCTTTTCCCAAGGTGGTTCCTCTTCCCCTGTCCACCACGAGTCTTCCCTGTCTTTTGTTTGCACAATGGACAGATCTTGCATACCTCGACTCTCGTTTTCGTGTATTCCTTCAAGCACGGCGAGTCCATCGTCGCCGGAATTGCCAGCATCGGCAGACAATCGTGCGTCGTGAGCGTCGCATCGACTGACATGAGCTCTGTCTCTCCAGGGAACGTCTCATCATACTGCTCGTCGACCGTCGTCGAGGCGTACATTCGTCGGGGTCTTTTCCCTGATCGCACGCGTGGTGAGATCGCGTGGTGAGTCGAGCGAAGAATGGAGGAGGGGAGGGGAGGGTTCGCGCGAGACGGCGTCGTGAAGTAGCGCATACCTGCGCGCTTGCGTGCTTCACCGCGCGATCGCCGACAAATGTTGCGAGATGTGATCTCAGAGTTTTTTTTGTGATTTCATTTGGCGCCAAAACTTTTTTTTTGAAAGCGCGGGAAAAAAAGAATTTGTTTTTAGCACTTTTTTTTTACAAACAAAATACGCAGTGCAGGGCATGGCGAGCGAGCGACTGGAGGAGTGCGGGCTGGTGGTCGATTGCACCCCGTCCCTCGCGAGGTCGTATGTGGGTTGTTTCCCGACCAGTACCGTCTACATTCGCGATGTTTCCGTCAAGTGCAACGTGGTCGGCAAACACAATGACAGCAGGTTTGTAATGTTGACTTCAAACGTGGTATGGGTCGAGTCGTCTCTGCTCACCGGGTATGCCTTGAGGGTGGATCGTCCGTCGGATGATTCGGTGTACCGTTGCAAGGAGTCCCTCTTGCAGAGTGGCTGGCCGTCCTTGACGTTCGAGCAGAAGATCATACTTCAACATGACTGTATGCACCTGATGAATGCCAACCTCATCGACGCGGAGCATGTGCTGCAGTTTATGAACACGATGTGGCATCAGGTGCGCTTCACATCGGGCGAGGCGCGCGCAAAGTGGTACCGCGTGCTGTCGGAGGCGCTGTGGTGTGACATGTTCCAGAACAACAGAGGGGACGTCTGCGTGTCTTCGCTCGAGGACGGCCTGCTCGAGGACGAGCGTGCGGTGCACAAGAAGCTTGGCACGATCGGGTTTTCCGTCGTCTTGCAGCACACCGAGTTTTGGACGAATGTAATATGCATCTTTAAGTACAATGGCATGGTCTACATGTCCTCTCCACGCCAGCTCACATCTACTTCCTCATCGCTGCTGCAAGATCCGATCGATCGTCCTATGATACTCTACCGCAATCAGGACAACGAGAAGAAGATGTTGACACACATTGTGTCGTATTCGAGCAAGTCTCATGAAGTGTTCAATGTGACCCCCATCAGAAAGCGCAAGCTATGTGACATCGTGCATCGCAATCGGACGGTGGGTCGCGCGTCGCTCTCCGAGCAATTCGAGAGTGCCTCGTCGGGTGCGAGGCTACTCATGCTCTTGAGCAAGGAGAAGTCGGCGTCCAGGAGTTAGCAGCGGATCTTGCTGCATGGGACGTCCTCGTCCGAGTCCTCGTCCGAGTCGTCGCTGGAGTCGTCGCTGGAGTCGTCGCTGGAGTCGTCGCTGGAGTCGTACGAGCTGTCGTCGTCACTCGATTCGTCGCTCGACTCGTCACTGGAGTCGCCGCACGAGCTTGAGGCACGTGTCACGTTGCACCTGTTCCTGTTGCACCTGTTCCTTGTCGTGGCGTTCGCCATCATGTCGTACACATATAGATCTTCGCTGCCGACCCTCTCTGTGCGAACATAGTATAGGTTGTTCTTTGAGGCCGTCTGTGCGTCTAGTTTGTAGAGCAACTTGAGCTGGCCCACGTGCATCATGTTTGCCTTGTTGCACGACGTGTTCATTTGTTTTCGCTCGATCTGTGTGTGGAGTGAACCATATAGGGAGGCGTCGGTACGCCCATGCAGTTAGCGCACAATACGGATTGTGGAGATGATGAGATGGTGCTTGGTTTGGCGACTGTTAGGAAGGAAGCGTACATGATTTGTTCGACGGTTCGTTTTTTTGTATCTCGGCGAATTCCTGAGACGATTGCGCCGAAAATCACAAAAAAAAATCTCGGCCCCTCATCGGCACATTTTGGGGTCGCTTCTAGATCGGGGCACGATGCCATTCCAGCTGCACATCGATGAGATCATGATCGTGCTTCAGTTGCTTCCGCTCTGCAAGCTGCGCCAGCTGAAGATCGTGAACAAAGAATGGCGTGGCGCCTGTCGTCGGACGCTGACCTCGACGTCATGGTTGCTTGATGGCAAACCAAACAAGAAATTTATGGACTCCATTAACTATTGGGAGATGGATGATACGTATATATTGTATCTCAACAGAACCGGTGACAAACTGGTTGCAACAAATCTCAACATTGAATACGACTTCTTTAAGGGTTATATGGCAAAGAATATGATAGATATGTCTCGTTTGGTGGAACAACAAACAATTACACTTCCATTCTATGCAATGATTCCTCCTAATGGTATTTGCTTTTCTGACGACGGATACGGTGGCCTGAAGTATCGCGCAAACATCGTTCACGAGCTGTCAATTAAAGATGGATACATTATACACATCGTCATTGAGACGCAGCAAGGAATCTTCAGCACGTTGGAGGACATCTTTCAAAACGTCATTGTTTGCGACCCTCTTTTCACCGAATGGATTTTAAGGTCACCAAAGCTAAACAAGTGGGACGACGGCGAAGAAGACGAATTGAAAGCACGTGTATGGTTATTCCATGAGTACGATAACTCGCCTGATTCATTCATACTTCGGTATCTTCTTCCATGTATTCGAATCGGAAATGTGTATGTGGCATCCAGGCTCGCTCTGTATGATTTCTTCGGTGATCAAGGCGAATATTATGTGAGAGCGCGCCTTGTGCTTTAAGGGACCAATGTGATCCATTTCAACCGAGCTTCGCGTTGACACATGTATGTGGGACAACATCTGTTTGAAACTCACGCTTGAGTGTGTGCGTGGATCTGGGTTTGTATTCGTTATGGGTGAGGGGATGAAGAAGGCTGGGAACGATGCGAACCACGCTTAGATCATTTCGTGCATGGATGTGTAAAAAAAAACACATATTGCAGATGAAAATATAAGGGAAGCTGCGTGCCTCCTAATGCACTTGACTTTGGTTGGAGGGGGGGCGGGGAAAAGCTCTTTCGAGTGTCCTCACAACCTCAAACGGTGCTAAACGCTTAGTTTTTGAAAACGAGACTTGCATATACAAACTTCATTCTTCAGCGATCCAAAAATCTACCCCCAACAAGCACACACATTCCTCCAATGCACCTTCAGTTGGGCCAGATGATGCTGCTGTCACGAAAGACGCTCACATGCTCCATGAGCTTCGTATCACGCTCGTAGCATATGCGAATCACATCGGCATCGATGCTACGCACGCTCGCATTGAGCAGCTTCATGCTCTTCGTCCAGCTCACCAGCACAAACATCATACGTTTCATGTGTGCCACAAAATGACGCATCATGCCAGCCTCGTTCTGGTTCGTCTTCGCCAGCGACAGGCAGCGCTCGACGCGGTCCAGCGTGCGCGTCGTGTTGCGCACGATGTGATCGACCGTCGACGACGCCATGAGTGCGCTCTTGCAAGTCATGGACACACGTGTCACATACATGGTGGTGATCTTCGACAGGATGACGCTGCGCACCTCGTCGTTCGTCGCGCCCGACACGATCCGGCCCACATAGGTGTACGGGACGATCGCCGCCGTCGAGCTCGCGCGAGTCTTCTTCATCGAGCGCGTGGTCATCGTGCGTCCTCTCCCACCGATGTTGGATTTTTCACACAGTGTCGTGTGAATTCCGCGCTTGTCGGAAGGCGAGCACATCAGCGAGATTGCAAATCGCAATTCCCGAAAACAAGCGAGACACACGCAACGCCCGATGAGCATCGTCTTCACGAACAACCCCGTCGAGACGCTCGAGTCCATATACAAGGCGCAAGAGGAGCACGATCGGGCGCAGGAAGCGTCGCGCGCAAAGCTCGTCCGCACGAACGAGAAGGTCGTCCCACAGGGAGCTGAGATTTGGAACGTCAAAGCAGATGCTGGGTACTATGACTCGCCCATCTGCCCGGATTGCGGCAACATGGATCCTCGCTTCTGGGTCGACGGGGAAACGGAGAAGGACCTCATGAACGGCTCGCGTCGCACCGACGATCGCGTGTCCATGGTCGAACACTCGCGCATGACATGCTCAAAGTACGTCAACTGCCTCTCATGCGACACTGTCTTCAACTACTGCCCGCGCGAGATCATGTTCTCTGGCGTTAAGGTGATGAATGTCGGCAAGGCGACGCCGATGTATCTCAAGCGCATCCTCACGGCACAGCCAGCGAAGAAGACCAATCCCGAAGAGGTGAACTCACGTAAGCGCCCTTTTGAGGAGTCTTCGTCCAAGCAGGCATAGAGCGAAGTGTCCGCTCGTCGAGCGCCTGTTATCGCACGATCGTGTCTTCTGTGCTCGTTGTCCTCTGTCCCAGTCGATTCTGGTATCGAAAAGAAATGAAAAAATCCCGTTCATCTCGCTTGATTAACTCTGAGATTCCAATGTGATTTTTCCCAAGCCGTTTTCGCACTGCACACAGTGCACCGCCATGCTGCACGAGATGCTCGAGAGCGACACGATTGGCAAGATCTTCGAGCACACGCTGTGCCCGTGGGCTCCCAGTGCGGCGTGGTGCTTCCTGGCGACCTGCAAGGTCTTCCACCACACCTTCAAGCACATGATGGTCGACTTGAAGCAACGTGTGCATCTGCACGCCAAGTATGTAAAGGACCACGACCTCATCGTCAACGACGGACGCGTTTGCGTATGTATCGCGGGAGACGCACTCGAGAGGATGAACAGCATCGTGCACGGCGTGCAGCTTGGATTGCTCTCGCCCGAGACAAACGTCGTCATGAACGAAATGAGTGCGAGGCGCATGAAGATGGTACCAAAGTCGTTCGTGATTCGCAAATTCGACATCATCCCAATGACGGGTGACATACACCCGGTGGCGGAGTCACTGGAGGCGCTCCTGATGTTCGCGAAGAACGACAGTGGTCTCAAGCATGTCAAGTCCCTCACGGTCCACCACTACCCCAATACATTGTCCTACAATCGCTTTGGCATTAACATGATCTCTAAATGCTTCGAGCACGCGCCCTCGCTCAAGCACTTTGCGATGGAATCCATTCCGAAAAGGGGAGACTCCGACATCGCACTTGGCGCGACGTTAGGACATCTGGTGAACCTGGTCAGCATCACCATCCACTCCAGCAACTTGGACAGTCTACTGCACACCAAGTCGGAGTACCTGCCTTGCGTGAGGGATCTGGATTTGAGCTGCAACTCGTACATCTCCTACCCGAAGACCACCGAAGAATGCTTCTTCTGGAACATCTCCTCGCTCAACCTGTCCCACAACTTCATGATGTACGACGAGACGAGTCTCATCTGCAACGCATTCCTCGAGGATGCCTTCCACTCTCTCGAACACATCGTCTTCGACGATGTGGTCTTCATGACGAATAGCGCAAAGTCTTTCGTGATAGAGCAGATGCTGATGTACACGTTCCCACACAAGTATTATGATTGCTTGATGTCTGCCATCGATAACTAATGAGCAAGAACCCATCTTCCGCATTCCCCCCACCCCCGACAAACATTTAAAAAAAATCACAACGCAAAAAAAATCTTTCCAACAACATGAAAAAGATGAACGCGACAGCGGTGCTCTCTGCCGCTGCTCAGTTGCATACTTTGCTCGAGTTCTATCCCATGGAGCGCCATCTCGGCGAAGCCTTGCAGTCCATTTATTTGTCCTTGCAAGAAGCATTGCAGGCAACATAATCAACAGACCCTAAAGGTCCGTTACAAAACTACTTTTGACGCACCACTCCTCCCCCGCAACAAACATTTAAAAAAAAATCACCACGGGCGTGTCGAATATGGGGGACTTCCCTCCCCTTATAAATTTATTATCTTGGTTTGAAAACACGGGATGGGACCCACTTGCAAGGCGTGTTCTCACTCAGCAAGACAACCACGGCTTCTAGGACGCTACGAGTGCAAGCGATGAGTAGAACCGCGTCTCCGCGCGCTTCGCACATGACGAGTCCGGAGAGTGCGTGACGTGCAGCCAGAAGATGGTGACAGACATCATCGTGACCGAGTCCTTCCATTTGCGCAAGTTCAAGCGCGCCTTGCGCCGGATCCAACGCGCCTTGCGCGCATTCTCCATCGCGAGCGCCTCCATCCGGTAGTGAACGAGCACACGGGGCGGGGACATGCCCCAAGACTCCACGTCATCCATCGTGTTCACGCAACGACACCACCCTGTGTCGATATCGCCACAGTCGAAGCATGTGCCGTAGTCGTCGTACATCATGTCCACGGACCAATCTTCATCCGCATCGTAACCGTGCACGACGGAGGACAAGTCGACGAGCTCGTTCGGCATTGCGGGCGCGCACCGAGCGACCCGTCGCGACTCGATGAGCACTAGTTAAGCGAGATTTATTTTTGTGATTTTCCCAATCAAGCGAGATTTATTTTTTGTGATTTTCCTAATCAAGCGAGGTGCGAATCTCAACTGTTCACATTCCGAGCACTCGGTTGACCGCAAACGCACGCTTCGCGTTCGCACAGCAAGACTATCCCCCCGCCCTCCCTCTGCAAGACAAACGATCAAACTCATGTCCCACGAATCGAACAGCAAGCGCACGAACAAGCAGATGCTCGGCCTCGTCGGCGGCGATGACTCGTCGCGCGTGACTGGCAACGTCAAGAATGAGCTGGAACGTGGACCCAAGCAAGCCAAGAATTCGGAGGACAACCGCCCGACGACGCCGACGCAATCCACCAAGCCGTCGTCCGTAGTGCCGCAGCGTCATTTCGTCCCTGCGAGCCGCGTGATGCCGCACTTGCCGCCGCCTTCCATGGACTTGACGTGCCACAGCCCACCCCTCTCCGAATCCACTGAGATTCACGCGCCCGTGCCGCTCATCCTCTGGGACAACCTCCACCTCATCAACGCAAAGAATCACGCGATCCTCAAGCAGCACACACTCAAACCGTCTTCGTATCCGGATCGAGCGTTCGTGCCATTCAACAAGGACTGGATGGACCCCACGTACAAACCATCCGTGTTCACCCATCCGATCGTCACGGGAGGCCTCAGCGCGAATAAGCCGAGCTGGGCGGACGACGCCGTTTTCGGCATTGATATGTTCGACATCTTCGACAATCGCTTCGGGACATCGCGAGACGGCAAGGTCATGTCGGTGCATGATGCGTACTTGTTCAAGGATGGCATGCCTCGCAACCCTGCGGGGCCGACCGGGACCACGGGACGCGGCCTGCTCGGGCGATACGGACCTAACGCGGCCGTGGATGTCGTACTCATGGTGAAGGACGAAGAAGGGTTGAAGGTGCTCGTCTGCGAGAAGAACGACGTGCCCATGGGCGAGTCCAACCTCTGCCTCCCCGGCGGCATGGTCGAGAGTGGACGGGATGTCCTCGAGACCATCTACAACGAGCTCACAGAGGAGGCTGTGCGCGATTCGACCACGCTCGTCCTGTACCACGACATCGACGAGTCTACGATCCATCTCATGTCCTGTGAGGACAACACGCTCATCTGGTCGAGCAAGGCGGACGAGTACGGCATGAAGCTGCTTTACTCGTCGTCACCAGACGGCAAGGAGGAGATGCTCATCGGCACTTCGGAACACATCATCATGCTGGAGCTCACGACCGGACGGCAGAGGTGGGTGTTCGAGCACCCGTACCGGCACATCTGGCGCATGCTCTCGTTCGACGGCGGCATGTGCATGCTGAGCACGAAGCGAGAGAACGCGTTCGTCTTGGTCGACTTTAGCGCCGCGATCAAGGACGCGGACAGGTCGAACGCCGTGAAGAATGTCGCCTTGAGCATCGGGGACGACATGCTCGACGCACCCCTCTTCGACATGGTCCAGGTGTCGCCGACGGTCTTCATCGTCATCTCGTCCAAGTTCACGCTGTACCGCGTGGAGAGGATGATCGACGACACGACCGTGGATTTCGCCGTCGTAGAGGTGCGGCGTAGCTACGCGAAGCATGCCGTATGCCAGGCGCACGCCGTATGGCAGTCGCACCTCGCGTACCTCGACAGCGGTCACCTCTTCGTGAGTGTCGGCAAGTACCTCGCCTGCTACGACCCGAACAACATCCGCGACGCGCTCTGGTCGCACGACATGAGCGACACGATATTGGACATGTCGCCCGCCGGCCGCGTCGTGGTGCTCACGATCGGGCTTTACGTGAAGGCCATCGACACTGAGGGCAAGATTCTGTGGTCGGAAGAGAATGTGCTCGGCGCGACGCGCCCCTCCTTCTCTCCGGCGACCAAGACATTCGCTTGCGTGGACAACTTGAACAGGATGACGGTCTACGCCATCGAGGATGGCAGCAAGGTGGTCGATAGGCAGGCCACGCAGCACTTCTCCAAGTCTGGCAAGATCATGGGGGTCGACATCTTTCCGTCGGGCATCATCGCCAAAGACCACAGCATCGTGCGCGATATCTTCAAGAACCACTTCGTGGCGACGGTGTACACGGGATTCGTCGACGACGCGCGCAACACCGACATCGCGTGGATGGAGACGACCGCCAAGCTCTACTTCATCACGAAGGACCTCTCCTCCATGCTCAACCTGAACACGCGCGACAAGAAGGAGATCGGCAATGTCAAGTGGAAGCTGGTGAAGAGCATCAAGTCCATGTACGGCTCGCACCTGAGCATCGTCAATCTGTCGATCAAGTACCTCGTAGGTCACATCTGAGCGATTGAGTGGCGTGCACCGCGCTTTCGTGGTGGTAGTTCGTCCAGGCAGTGTGTATATATTATATTATTTAAGAACAAGTTGAAATACAAGACAACATTAAAAAAAAAAACACACACACGGATGAACTCCAAAGCGGGCATACACATCCCCCCATATTCGAGTCGTCGTGCGTCTCTTTTTTTTTTTTTTGAAGACTGTACTCCCCCTTCCCCACCCCTATCTCATTTTTTACAGGGGGAAACTGCACGATGTATGCGGACGAAATATATTTTTATGACCATATATATGCATGCACACTCAATTCCTACACGGACAGTGTTACACGAGTCACGCGCGTCCGACTGCCTTGCCTAGCATGAGCAGACGCATGCGATCGAACACCACGATGGCGTCGGGGATGCGTTCAACATTGTACGAGTCCTTCACTAGGAAGGCGCTCTTGTTCATCCCGTACTTGGCGGGGAAGTACTTGTCAAAGTTCTGCTCGTTGAGCATGAGGTTGAGGTGGTAGAACTTATACTGGCGGTCCACAGTCATCTTCACCTTATGCGTCACGATATCCGTATCGACGATGAGCATGCCGACGAACATCGTGCCGATGGTGATGTCCGTATTCCTCGGAACTCCCCTCTGCGCGCCCCTCGAGCCGGGTTCCTTCTGCGTGTACGAGTTCGGGATGGCGTCAAGGATGGACACATAGGTACCTTTGCCGTAGAGGCAGTTATCCCTCTCGAAGGATTTGCACATGCCGTGCCAGTGCGACGACTGCGACGAGTCATTCTTGTTGCTGCCGTGCCCGACGAACACGATCGCCTTGTTCGGGAGTGAGGCCTCGGTGAGCCATATCTTCAGCATGCTCGGCTTCACCCAGAGTTCCGTCGAGATGTTGTCGTACTCGAACTTCATGCTCACCGAGGACCATGTCTGCGTGAGCGTCGCAAGCGCGTTGCTCGGGACGCGAAATGGTTCGGCGCTGTTGTCGATGCTGTTGATCATCTTCTTGGTGAAGATGTGGGTGGGGAAGGTGATCGTGTGCTCGTAGATGCTCTTGTAGATGATGCGGTCGCAGAGCATGTGCGTGCGGCGTTCCTCGGTGTCCACGAGCCATTGGCGCTCTTCCGTTTCCACCCAAACATGCCAGTTGCTTCCGGTCAGTGGGATGTAGACAAGGATCTCCCCCTTCACGTCCACAGTCTTGCCAAAGTGCGACTCGAGCGCTTTCAAGTACCTGTCGTCGAGAATGAGATCCCAGGTCGCGTCGTCGTACGGCTGCGCCTTGCGGTCCACGGAGTCGTACATCCACTTGCCGTCAATGCGGGCGATCTCGCGTTGCGTCTGGTGGACCTCGTTGAACTGGCAGATCCATGGTTTCCCCCTTGACCTCCTGATCGCGATCTCGCTCATTCGCTTCGAATCGTTGATCACATCCGGCTTCTCCATGTGTAGGCGTACATCGAGCTGATGCTGCATGAAGCCGATGAGCTTGTCAGTGGCATCTTGTGGATTCCACGTTCCTCCTGACTCCTTGGCCTGCTTGGCATGCGACAACTCCTTGATCTGCTCCTGCATCATCTCCACCTTCGAGCGACTTTCGCAGAGCTTGTACATCGTGTTCTTCATGTGACTCGTAAGTCGTCGAATCTCGTCGTCCCGCGTGGAGAGAGAGGACTCTGCCTGCATGGCCTGGGCACGTGCTTTCTCAAGCTCCTTCAACAGCGCCTGGCGCTCCTCGTCGAACGCGCACAGCCCACGCGCGTCGAGTACAAGGTCCTGCTCGCGCGACGCGCCTCCGTAGTTGCGCTCCGGCAGAATGTCAAGCTGTCTGGGAGCCTTGCCCCTCTTGACGTTGACGTCTTCTTCATCATCCGATAGGAGGTCGATCACGACCTTTCCGTGCAGCACGGTCTCGCGCGGACGCTTGGTTGTCGCGTACATGTCGATTTGCTGAGGTATTGGCGTCTCCGCGGCTGTGTACGGTCGCGCAGCAGGGCTTCCGCTCGTGCGTGGCGGTCGGAAGCTGAGTGCAAAATGCGATCTCGGAAGTGCTCGGGAAATGAAGGGAAATCACAAAAAAATGTTGGAGTCTGTTTCATTTCCCGAGCACTTCCGAGATCGCATTTTGCACTCAGCTTCCGACGAACACGCACGCACCCTCCTCAATCAATGTCGATGCTGTCCTCTCGCATCCAGTTCTTCGTTGAGGCGCTCTCGAGCGACAACGATCGTTACGACCGCATGGACGGCACCAGCATCGGCCAGGAGCTCGAACGCGAGTGGCAGAAAGTGAATGCCAAGAAGCCTGACGTCACCCCACCAACGTGCTGCAAGGAGCCCATCCCTCCCTCCGCGCCGCCGATCGCGCCGTTGTTCCATGAGCTCAGGGTGAGCAAGAAGATGACGGAGACGGAGTGCATTCAGAACGGCATCTATCTCGATCGCACGGTCACGGAAGGGAAGAAGACAATGTACGTGTACAAGACCATCTCCATTGAGGACATTGAATCCGACAACGAAATGAACGACATGTACGAGAAGGTCAACGCGATGGTAAACTGCTGTTCGCCTGAGCTTCTGAGCTGGATGTGTCGCGATATCGGGTTCAAGGGCGGCGACGGTGCAGATGAGAAGCGCAAGAATCTGTTCAACGTCATTTACTATGACATCAGCGATGATAAAGTGTCTAAGCGCGACGCGGAGAAGCTTTTCACGGAGGATGTCCTCCGCTGCGAGCAAGCGCTCCCGCGCCCCAAGGAGACGATGTACTCGTTCATGATGAACCTGAAGAAGGACACTCTCAAGGAAATCTGTGTTGCATTCGGATGCAAGAAGAGTGGTAACAAGTCCGACCTCATCGAACACATTTTCGATTAAAGAGCTCGCGTGCATTTGTCCTCGCTAGCATGCGTCCGATGCATCGTGCGCGCGGTTGCATGTGTCCATGGGGGTGGAGGCGGAGGGGGGGGGGGGTAGGGGGTGGAAGAAGAGGGATAGGGTGCCGTTGTCCTTTAGTCAGGGACAGGTGGTGGAGCGCACCGTCCGATGTGTCCCTTTCGTCTTTTTTTAAA